>UMHI01048238.1_pt1 | contig 42715 bp, 40 predicted proteins | sample 1965481 | NCBI WGS metagenome assembly UMHI01 (sample SAMEA4836093, study PRJEB28245) | human gut metagenome | biome: gut microbiome; material: fecal sample | place: Denmark | collected 2008 | reverse complement strand
TTGCGTAAATGGTGGTTGCTCATAACCGTATATCCTGTGTTTCTCTCCACGCGGAAAACTGCCATAGCTTCATCAACTCCTTTGCTGCATATTTGTTACGCGGTAGAACAGCGATTTTAAGGGTTTAGGTATCAATCCCTTACCCTGTGAAAACCGTACCCGCAAAGCCTTGTGTAGCAAGACTCTTTTTGCCCCTACTGCGTAACATGAGGGTAAAAAAATAGCGGCGTTCCTTGTTTCCCGGTTGGGATAAGGTAACGCCGCCAGTGCGGTGCTATATGAAATTGTGTGATTGCCGACGTGCCGCGCCGCCAGTGCGTCGCGTTTGTATTGGGTTGTTTCATGCTCGCAAGATGTTCCGGCATATCAAGGCGCAATCCGTTAAAAGTAGTAAATTGGTAGTAAAATCAATCTGAAATCCTGCGAATGTGCTTGTATTTCAAGGGTTTTTCGGGATAATCAAAATTTTTATAATAAAACTTGTTGCTTATAACAATATAAATGTGCTTATAATTATCTACACTAATCTCGAGATTTTGGTGAGCAATACCATTTCGGAACTTATTAACAAATGTATATATTGTTTTACGATTATAAACTACATCACCATTGGAGCAACTTTGTATGGGGGTAAATATTTGAGGTGAAATCCCAATTTTCCTAATCAAATCAGGGTATTTCCCTGGAAATATTCTGCCCCCACCGGATTCCTTTGCACGTTCGTATGGCAGTATTACTAATGAAAGCAATGAATTTATTAACATAGCCGGTGAAAACTCCGTTGTTTCCGAAAAAGTCTTAATTATCCTCTTTGTTGTTTCTATCTGCGAAATATAGAACTTCTTCTGTATCGCACTATTCTTTTCGGCTTTCTTTGCTGCCACATTAACACCTCTTTTGCTCAACCCCGATTCTTTGCGGCAATTATGTATTTCGCCTATAAGGAATAGAGGAAAACGGCATCGCTTCATTTGCACCCTATGGCCTTTATGCAGAATGAACTTATCTCATTTTACGTTTTTAATCAAATATGTAGGTTTTATATAAATTTTACCACAAACAAAGACATGACACAATCCCGGTTTTGCACACATTCCATTCGTTTGCATATACACACCAAGTTTTAAGAAAATCGTTTTTACATTCACTTGTTATTCTAGGCGATGTGGTGTCCGGAAAACAGGACACTATACAATTTCTTTATATTGATTTTCACCCGATCTTGTTCGTTGACTTGTTCGCGGTTGTGTGATAGTTGTGTTTGTTACCAAAAATAACAGGGAGAACACGACTATGAAAAAGTTGATACCGCTGACTATCTGTACCATCTTGCTGCTTACAGGCTGCGGGCAGGCTGTTGCGCCGGAAGTGGACACCGTTCCCGCGATAGTGCAGGAGGAGACTATCCCCACAACTGACACACAAGATGTGCCGACGGGAATAGCGGAAGTAGCTGTCGAACCAACCATATCAGAAATCCCCGCGCAGTCGCAACACGCGCCCGTTGTTGCGCCGCTGGAGGAACCCGCGGTCACTGTGCCAGCCGAGCAGCCAACAGCGGACACACCCACACAGACACCCGAACCTGCACCCAATACAGGCTTAGACACCGTGCCGGAGCAGACGGCAGAGGAAGCGCCCTCTGCGCCTCCCGCCACCGGTGACATCTACTCCGTCGAGGAGGCCGTGCGTGTGGGCAACGAGTACGCCAAGGCACAGTACGGCGTGACCATCGACACCAGTATGACCACCGCTGACTCCAGCTACTATCCCGGCACAGCGGACAGTGTAGCGCGGCTGACCGAACACGGCGGACAGGCCGCATTGAATGCTGCCGTCTGCGGCAATGTGGATGCCACCTTTGCATGTCTCGCGGCATTGGACAACGCGGATGTGGTCAGCGCATACGCACGGTTCAACTGCACCGTTCGCTATAACGCGGCAGGAGATGAGTACATCGTAGTGGTGCTGTACGGCTGATCTTACGTAACGAACGGCACGAAGGGGTAGCCTTCGCGCCGTTCACTGTTTTGCATTTCCTGATTTGCGTTTGTTCTTACATTTTGTCTCTGTTTACAAAATCGTCCCGGATAACCTTCAGAGCGTCTTTCTCGGAGAGCTTTCCTGCAAGGTACGCATCCCGTGCTTCCGTTGCATTTTCCAACCACTCATAATACTCCGCATAGCTCAGATCCCTTTTGGATGCCTTTTTGTTCGGGTCCAGCGCACGCTCATAGCGCTTGTACATCCGCTGCTTTGCACGGTCAAATTCCTCCACGACCTTTTTATTCTGCGCCTGCAGCTTATGCTTTAATGCGGGGCCCAAGTCCTTGCATGTTTTATTGTCCTTCAGCACTCTGTCGCAATACAAGGTTTTCTTGGCGGTCTTTGGAATGAAGTATCTGCCGCAGCACTCACACAATGCTACGCGCGGTTCGGCAGCGATAAAGTGGAGTACCAGAAACGTGTAGTAGTCAGCCGCAGAACGGAACAGATACTCAGGGGTATGCAGATTTGAAAAGCTGGAAACCTGTGTGAATTCTACCTCCTGCAAGCTCCGGTATTTCTTGTCCAGATCGACGGGGACATGGAAGCGCATATCCCGCAGGATATTGTTCACAGAGAATTGTGTAAGCATTACCGCGGACAATTCTGAAATGATTTTCTCCACGGCAGTCACGGGATATGTGTCGCTCCCGTCAGCAGCGGGGATTCGGTCTTCCATGATGGTTCTCGTAAGCGTTCCACATAGGGGATCGTCTTCTTCAAACTCCTCGATCAAATCCTGCACCGTATCCTGTATGAACTCAAATACGCGCATATCGACGGTATCCTTCCCGTCTCCGTCCTGCGTGACCAGATATGCAGCGGACAGCCGGATGCGATCTACGATAAAGGCATAGAAATCAAAAATGAGTTCAGAGAACAGGATGACCTCGTCATTCAGCGTTGTCGCCTCCAAATTTGTCTCGCCAGATATGGAAACCAAGGTGCGTTTCAGACTTCCGTCATCGCCCAGCGTGACATACAGGCCGAGTTTTCTCTCCATTGGCGTACCTTCCCGTTTTGTCCACAAGTGATCTTTCTCCGCAGCGGAGGAAGATCACTTTTTCATGTATAGCGTCCTGCATTCATTATACCATGAACACACTGGGTCGTACAGAAAAAACTTTAGATTGGAGATGATATGCATGACGCATCAACAACTGCAAACCATCGACGCGGACACGCTGCTGTCCACTACATTGCCGCCCACACGGTTCATCATAGACCGGCTGCTGCCGCAGGGGTTACACATCCTTGCCGGAGCACCGAAGGTGGGCAAATCGTGGCTGGCTCTGTGGCTGTGTCTGCAAGTGGCGCAGGGAACAAGCGTGTGGGACTTCCCGACCCATAGAGGTACTGTGCTCTACCTCTGCCTGGAGGACAGCCTCACCCGTATCCAAAGCCGCCTGTTTCAGATCACCGACGACGCGCCGGAGGCACTGCACTTCGCCACCATCGCCGCAGGCATCGGCGAGGGGCTGGAGGAGCAGCTCACCAACTTTCTTACGCAGCACCCCGACACCTCGCTGGTGGTCATCGACACATTACAGCGCATCCGCACCGGCAGCGATAGCGGCAATCCCTACGCCAACGACTACCGTGACATCTCTGTACTGAAAGCGTTGGCGGACAAGCACCACATTGCTATCCTGCTCATTCACCACCTCCGTAAGATGAACGATGATGACCCCATGAATATGATCTCCGGCACAACGGGCATCAGCGGAGCGACAGACAGCAACTTCGTGCTGAAGGAACGTAGGCGCGGCAGCGGTGAAGCGACCCTGTACTGCACCGGACGGGACATAGAATACCGCGAGCTGCCGTTGGTATTCGATAAGAGTGGCTACACATGGCGGCTGACAGAGCCGGTGGAGGGGGAACGCACTTCCATCGACCCGGAGGCAATTTCCCTCTCTGCCTTTCTGCGGGGGCTGGGCAGCTTCGAGGGAACGGCTACGGAGTTGAGTGCGCTGCTGGAAGCAAAGACAGGAGAGAGGCTAACGCCCAGTGTGCTGTCCAAGCGGCTGGTGAAATATGCGGAGGTACTGGAGCAGAACGGCATCCGCGTGGTCAGCGAACGCACACGGATGGCACGGACGCTGAGTATCCTTTGCCTTCCGTGTGACGGGAGTGACGGCAGTGACGGGAGAAACTGATATGGTGCCTGTGTTGAATTTGCCGTCACACCTGTCACAGCCGTCACAGAGCGAAAATGTACCGATTTTTGGCAGCGGTACACGATGCTATTTTGCTCCGGAAAATCACGATTTGGGAGCAAACCCAGGGAAGGAAAAGAGGAATTCACAGTCCCACCGCACCTCGCGCCCGTTGCCCGCCGTGTTGCCGCCTGTGGGCCGCTGTGTGGCCTCGTGGGGCGGAGGTGGGGTACGGATACCCCCCAGCCTATTTGGGTGCGTGTTGGAGAGTTTTTCGATGCGCCGAAAGCGAAGCAGGAGAAAGGGGCGGCGTCGTGGACGCCCCCGCCCCGGTCACTTCTGCCCACAGTGCGGGCAGTTGCGCCGTTCCACCAGCGGCGTCGTAGAAGGGGATTTTCGGCGGGCGGCGGGGTCGAGAACAGAAATGATCCCGCAATTACGGGAAAAGCTGCGGGGTCGCGGCAAAATTTCAAGGAGGAAAATGAAATGACAAATAACAAGAAAAAGTACGCTTTTTGGCTTACGCCGGAAGCGAAGAAAATGATAGAAATAAACGCACCGTTGGCTAACTGCGGCAGCCAAAGTGAGTTCGTAGAGAAGGCTGTTCGGTTCTACGACGGCTACCTGAAGGTGCAGAACGCCGGTGCGTTCCTGCCCCACGCAGTGGCTGACGTGCTGGAAGGTTCGCTGGGCGTGTTCGAAAACCGCATGGCCAAGCTGCTGTTCAACCTGGCCGTGGAGCACAACATTACCAACCACCTGCTGGCAGCAGACGTGGACATGACACGCGAGGAGTACAACAAGCTGCGCGGCGGCAGCGTCCGAGAGGTCACCAGCACACGGGGTGCGATCTCGCTGAAAGATGTGATTCAGGAGGGCTATTATGACTGAATACGAAGAATACAAGCAGACCGGTATGCTGGGCAGCTACCGGCCGGAACGTGCTCTGCTGCGTGAGACAGACGATGGTGTGCAGCCTGTATTCCGTGATACAACTTATCACTATGACGAGGATGCTGTCATCGTGGAGCGTGACATGATGGTGGGCAAGCATTGCTTCCACGTTACATCTATCTTCCCCAGCCAGCCAACGGCCACCGCCACGAAGAAGCTGTTAGCCTATATCGACGCAAGCGTAGAGAAAGAAAAACGGTAATTCTTTCAGTAGACTTTGGACAAGCCTTGCGGTATGTTGTGTGTACCGCATCGGCTTGCCCTTGAGAAAGGAGAAAACATGGCAAGTCAAATCACAGCCAACATCATCAAGAACGGAGAGCCGGTGGACATCCTATATGGCCGTTTGAGCCAGGAGGACGACCACGCCGGTGACAGCAACAGCATCGTCAATCAGCGCAGCTATCTGGAGAAGCACGCCGCCGACAACGGCTTCCAGAACCCCGTGTTCATGGCGGATGACGGCTACAGCGGCACCAACTTCGACCGTCCCGCGTGGCAGGACATCGTGACGCTCATCGAGGCGGGGCTGGTACGTACCCTGATCGTAAAGGACATGTCCCGCCTGGGCCGTGAGTACCTGAAGGTCGGTGAACTGACGGAGTTGTACTTTCCGTCCAAAGGCGTCCGCTTCATCGCTGTCAACGACGGCGTGGATTCTCTGGTAGAGAGCAGCAGCGACTTCAACCCCATCCGCAACTGGGCCAACGAACTCCACGCCAAGGACACCAGCCGCAAGGTGCGTTCCGTGAAACGGATGCAGGCGGAGAACGGGGAACGTTTAGGGGGCAAGCCGCCCTACGGCTACCGCAAGCGGGACGATGACAGCAAGCGACTCGTACCCGACGAGGAGACAAAGGGTGTCGTCCAGCGCATCTTCAAGCTCTGTGCTGAGGGGAAAGGGCCGAATCAGATCGCCCGCATACTGCGGGACGACCATGTGCTGAACCCCACTAATCAGTACTACCAACAGACCGGCGTAGCCTGCACACGGCTGGATACCACACGCCCGTATAACTGGTGCGGCGCAACGGTGGCGAACATCCTCTCCAACCCTGTGTACTTGGGTCACACACTGAATATGCAGAGCAGCACCCTGTCCTACAAGAACAAGCAGATATTCCACCGTCCACCGGAGGAGCAGGTGCTGGTGAAGAACACCCATGAGGCCATCATCGACCAAGAGCTATGGGACACGGTGCAGCGCGTTCGGGAACACAAACGCCGTCCGCCCAAGCACATGGATGCGCCGGGACTGTTCGCCGGATTAGTCTACTGCGCTGACTGCGGCGGGTACATGGTGCTGTGCCGCACGGGTAAGATGAAGCCGGAACGGTACTACTTCCGCTGCTCCACCTACGGCAAGCGAGGCAAGGATGCCTGCACGGCTCACCATATCACGGAAGCCAACCTAAATGCTATCGTACTGGATGACCTGCGGCGGGTGACGCACTTCGCGAGGACAAAGAAGCACCAGTTCGCTGCTCACATCAACCGCAAGAACACGGCACAGCTCCGCAAGGAGATGACCGCCACCCAGCGGGAGCTGAACAAAATGGTGAAGCGAAACTCGGATTTGTCCGTCCTATTCAAGAGGCTCTATGAGGACAATGTGCTGGGCAAGATCAGCAACGAGCAGTTCCGAATGCTGTCTGCCGACTACAATACAGAGCAGAAGCAGCTGGCCGCAGCCATCCCGGAGAAGCAGGCGAAGCTGGAGAAGCTGAAAGCCTCCGCCGCCAACGTGGACGCCTTCATTGAGAAAGCCAGTCGCTACACGGATATAACCGAGCTGACGCCGGAGCTGCTGTGGCTGTTCATTGAACGCATCGACATTGGCGAGAGGCCCGGACGCTACAACCGCAATGGTATGCAGGAGGTACGGATCATCTACCGCGACATCGGCGTCGTAGACAGCACCATGTCCGCAGAAGATGCCGAGAGTGCCGAAGTCCACTTCATTCCCTCTCTGGAAATGGTCGTGCAGCAGATGGCAGCGCAGACGCAGGTGTCGTAAGCGCAGAAAATCAAGGCAGAAAAAAAGAACAGGCAGGCAGCGGCTTGCGCCACTGCCTGCCCATACAAAAGGTCATGTCACTTTGTGTACCTGTGAGAAACACGCCGAGAGGGCGTCTCTTTTTTTCTTCAGCCGATGCGGGCTGTGCTTTCCTTATTTTGCCAGAGACAGGGACACGATCTTCTCACAAAGCTCCTGATACGTCATGCCGGCCACCTTGGCGGCCTTGGGGATCAGGCTGTTGGGGGTCATGCCGGGGAGGGTGTTGACCTCCAGACACCAGGGGCGGCCCTCCGCGTCCAAAATGAAGTCGGCGCGGGAGTAGACGGACAGGCCCAGTGCATGATGAAGTTTCAGAGCCGTCTCTCCCAGCAGGCGGTGCTCCTCCTCCGTGCAGGGGGCGGGGCAGAGCTCCCGGGCCGCAGCGGCGCCGCTCTGGTACTTGGCCACGTAGTCGAAGGTGCTGCCCTCCGGCGGCACGATCTGGATGGTGCTGAGGTAGTCGTCGCCCAGCACCGGCTGGGTGAACTCGCGGCCCACGATCTTCTCCTCCACCACGATGCGGTGGCCGTAGCGCAGGACATCGTACAGCGCCTGCTCCAGCTGCTCCCGGGTGTCCGGCAGGGACACGCCGATGGACGAGCCGCCGTCCACCGCCTTCACCACGCAGGGCGCAGGCAGCTCCTGCACAAGGGCGGGTACATCGGCGGCGGTGTAGGTGATCTCACGCCACTTGGGGGTCAGGATGCCGGCGCTCTCCATGATGCGCTTGGCCACGGCCTTGTCCATGGCCATGGCGCTGCCCAGCGGGCCGGAGCCGGTATAGGGCACGCCCAGCAGCTCCAGCGCGGCCTGAATTTTGCCGTCCTCGCCGTCGATGCCGTGAAGGCCCAGAAACACGCAGTCGGCCAGAGCACAGATGTCCAGCACGCCCACGCCCAGATGGCTGGGGCTTTTCAGCCTGCGGGAGGCTTTCACGGCCTCCAGATCCGGCGCTGTCTCGGAGATGCTGACGCTGCCGCAGAAGCCGTCCGGCGCGTCGAAGGCGTCCTCCAGACGGCCGGTGTAGTTCTCCAGCCCCAGAAACATATCCACAAAAATGGCCTTGTGGCCCGCGTCACGCAGGGCGCGGCACACGGAGGTGGCCGTGACCAGCGAGACGCTGCGCTCCGTGCTGATGCCGCCGCCCAATACTACAATTTTCATGCTGTTACTTCCTTTCTGCTTTTCTCCGCTTTTCCCAAACTCCCCAAATCGCCGTCAGCGCCGCTTCTGCGGGGGATAGACCCGCGGGACGCGCTTGGACACGGCGCACAGCAGCTCGTAGGGAATGGTGCCCGCCGCGTCGCTGAGCGCCGTGATGTCGTTGTCGGGGCCGAAGATCTCCACCTGACTGCCTACGGCGGCGTCGGGGATGTCGGTAACGTCGATCATGCACATATCCATGCAGATGCTGCCGCACTGGGGGGCCTTATGGCCCGCCACGGCGAAGCTGCACTTGCCGGACAGCGTGCGGAACAGGCCATCGGCGTAGCCGATGCCCAGCACGGCCATACGGGTACGGCGCTGGGTGCGGAAGCGGCGGCCGTAGCTGACGCAGGTGTCCGGCTCGTAGGTCTTGATGGTGCTGATGGTGGTGACAAGGCGCATGCACGGGCGCAGACCGAAGCGGCCCGTGTCGTCGCCGTAGCCGTACAGCAGGAGTCCCGGGCGCACCATGTCCAGCGCCATCTCCGGATAGTGGACCACGGCGCCGGTGTTGGCGCAGTGGCGGATGGCAAAGGTCACGCCGCCGCGCTGGGCCACCGCGTCGATCATGCGGCAGAACAGGTCGAATTGCTGATGCGTGTAGCGCTCACTGTCGGCATCCGGCTCATCGGAGACGGCGAAATGGGTGTAGATTCCCTCCGGCAGCAGGCCGGGCAGACGGCAGGAGGCGATGACGTTGGCCACGCCCTCGTCAAAGCTGTCGCCGCCGCAGAGGAAGCCCAGACGGGACATGCCGGTGTCGATCTTGATGTGGATGCGGAGCTGCCGGCCCAGCGCCGCCGCGCGGGCGGAGAACTCCTGCGCCTTGGCAAGGCAGGACACCGTCTGGGTGATGTCGTTGTCGATGAGCGTCTCGGTATACTCCGACGGGGTGTGGCCCAGGATCAGCAGCGGCATGGTGATGCCGGCGCTGCGCAGCTCCATGGCCTCGTCCAGGCAGGACACGGCCAGATAGTCCGCGCCCTCGCTCTCCAGCAGGCGGGCCACCGCCACGGCGCCGTGGCCGTAGGCGTCGGCCTTGACCACGCCCAGAAACCGGCAGCCCTCCGGCAGGGCGGCGCGGATGGCGCGGTAGTTGTGGCTGATGTTGTCAAGGCTGACCTCGGCCCATGTTCTCTTTTGCAGGCTGTTTCTCATACATTTCCCCTACTTTCCCATTGTAACAGTTTTATTCTATCACTCGGCACAGAACGGGATGCTATGCCCTCTGGCGTACTGCTGGGCATAGGAACCCGCCTTGCCGTGGATGGTCAGTTTCTCGCAGTTCAGGAAGCACTCGCCGCCGATCTGGCGGACGGTGGCGGGGATCGTGATCTTCTCCAGCGCCTTGCAGTTTCCGAAGGCGCGATAGCCCAGATGCGTACAGCCCTCGGCGATCTCGACGGTGCGCAGGTTCGCGCAGGTGCTGAAGGCGCTGTTGTCGATGATTCGGACGGAGGGGGGGGTGCTCACGGTTTTCAGCTTATTCGTCTTGTAGAACGCACAATACCGGATATTCGTCAGAGTGTCAGGGAAGGTGACGGACTCCGTATACTTGCTGCCGCTGAAAACGCTGCGCTCGATGCCCGTGACAGGCTTACCGTCCACATATGCTTCGATGGTGACATCCGGCGCACCGGCATCCTTGCTGACCAGCGTGGCGTGGTCGGCATACACCCGATATGTCAGGTTATTTACGGTTTTCAGGCGCGAACCGGCGATGAGGCCCTCGTCCATTTCGTAGAACCACGTGCCGGTCAATGCATCGGCAAAGCGCTCCAGCGCCATGCCGCGGCTTCCCTTGAACAAAAGCACGTCGTTGACTGTGACATTCTGCATCAGCCAATTCTTCACCGTGTCGAAATCATTCGACCAGATGATCTCTTTCCCGCAGAGAGCCTTGGCCGTGTCGGCGATGATCGCCGCGCTGTCTCCGTAGCACACGGCAATATCCACATTGGACGCCGCCAGCATCCGTCCGACATTGGCGTGTATCTCCTCGTCCTTTTTGCCAGTCTCCTTGATGTCGCCCAGTACGGCGATGCGCCGCCCGCCATTCTTGACAGGTATCATGGCAAAGGAGTTGAACGAACTCTGCATGGATTCTGCGGCGGCGTTGTAGCAGTCGAGGAACATGGTCTGGCCGCCGTACTTTACTACATTCTGGCGGATGCCCGCCGTCCGGAACGACGCAAGGCCGCGAACTACCTCGGCATCCGTCATGCCGATGCACTTGCCGGCGGCGAAAGCCGCCAGCGCGTCCATGACATTGTGCAGGCCGTAGCAGGCGATTTTTACCGGAACATGCTGGCCGTCATAGACCACCTCAAACTCCATGCCGTTCTCGCCGCCGGAGATATGCTCCGCGCGATAGTCGGCATCTTTATTTTCGATTGCATAGTAGAGGACTTTCTGCTTGCAGCCCGGGTCTTTCTGGAACGGGTCATCACCGTTCAGGATCAGCGTACCGTTCTCACGCAAGCCCTCCGCCACGCTGAGACACGTTTCGCGGATACGCTCCTGAGAGCCCAGCGCCTGCATGTGGGACGTGCCCACCACGGTCACGATGGCCACCTCCGGCTGCACCATCCTGGCGATCACGCCCGCCAAGCCATAGGGCGGTGCTTCCGCGATCTCCTGCACATACGCGCCATATTCCGGCGTCAGCTGCTGAATGAGCTTCGCCGCGAAAATCGCACTGTTGGCGTTATGAAGGTTGGAAAACGTCTTATATTTGCTGGACACCACCGCGTTGACCATACCGGTGGTACTGGTCTTGCCGATGCTGCCCGTAACGCCTACCACATGTCCGGTGAACTTCCGGCGGATCGTAGCGATGATGGTCTGGAAGGCTTCAAACGGCTCCGGCACCACAAGGCACGGATAGTCCTTAATCTGTCGGTCTGTCAGAAGCAGCTTCGCGCCCTTGCTCATTGCAAAATCAGCACGGCGTTCATATTCCTCCTGCGATGCGTAGATATAGTGGTCAAAGGAACGTGTACCTACCAGTGCAACGCAGCCCTGACCGGCATTGCGGGCATATTCCAGCTTCGTATACACCTCGTCGGCGGCGGGGGCGGGCAGGCCCAGCGCCGCACAGATATGCTTCTTCGTCAATATCCACTCGCCGGTCATGTTGCCGTTCTTCGTAAATATTCCTTTTACCTTTTTGATGGCCTCCCGCATCTGCATGGCCTGTTTCCCCTCTCCCGTAATACTGCGCTCAGGCAGGGCGGCGCGGATGGCGCGGCAGCTGCGTCTGATGTTGTCGAGACTGACCTCGGCGATCTCGACGGTGCGCAGGTTCGCGCAGGTACTGAAGGCGCTGTTGTCGATGATTCGGACAGAGGGGGGGGTACTCACGGTTTTCAGTTTGTTCGTCTTGTAGAACGCACAATACCGGATATTCGTCAGAGTATCAGGGAAGGTGACGGACTCCGTATACTTGCTGCCGCTGAAAACGCTGCGCTCGATGCCCGTCACCGGAAGTTCCTCCACGCAGGCGGGTATCTCCACATCGGCCACCGTGGTGAGCTTTTTGGTCACGACGGCGTGGTCGGTGTAGAGGCGGAAGGCCAAATCCTTTGTTTTGAACTCCCGCGTCTTAAAGTCGTAACGCTCGAACTCCTCGTGATACCACGTGCCGAACAGCTTATCCACCACGTCCTCCAGTTCCATGCTGTGACTTCCCTTGAACAGAAGCAGGTCTTGCTCACGGATATAAGCGCGCAGAGCATCTGTCAGTTCTGCCTTCGTGGGGAAATAGTGAACGTCCAACGCCGCGTTGGCACGGGCTTCTTCGGCGATATAGCGGGCATCGTCTCCGTAGCAGAACAGGGCGTTGAACTGGGATGCAGCGGCGGCACGGCCTACCTGACGGTGGTACTCCACCACATCGGCACCGCCTTCCTTGATGTCGGCCAGCACGGCGATACGGCGGCCCTGACCGTTGACGGGAATGGCGGAGACGGTGGACAGAGCACTCTGCATGGATTCCACAGAAGCGTTGTAGCAGTCCAGATACAGGCGAACACCGCCGTAGGACACGAGATTCTGGCGGATGCCGCTGGTACGGTAGCGGGCGATGCCGTCCGTGATCTCCTTGTCCGTCATGCCGATGAGCTTACCAGCAGCGAACGCGGCCAGCGCATAGAGAATGTTATGTCGACCGAAGCAGTGGAGCACCACCGGCGTCACTGTCCCATCGTGCTGCACGTCAAAGCTCATGCCCATTTCCAGATTCTTGATGTTGACGGCGCGGTAGTCCGCCCGCTCATCGGCGATGCCGTAGTAGAGGGCTTTGCGATCCTTTATCTCCGCGTTCCGCTGGAACGGATCGTCGCCGTTGAGTATCAGCACACCATCGGCGGGCATGCCCTCCTGCACGCCAAGGCAACTCTCCCAGATGCGCTGCTGGGAACCGAAAATCTCCATGTGGGAGGTGCCCACCAGCGTCATCACGGCGATGTCGGGCCGGACAAGCTGGGCAATGCTGGCCGCCGCGCCGTAGGGCGGCCCCTCCATCAGCTCCTGCACGTAGACCTGATGCTCCTGCTTCAGGTCCTGCACCACACTGCCGCAATAGCGGAAGTTGTTGGCGCTGCCGGTATTCCGATGGGTATTGAATTTGGAGTTGACCACGGTGTATATCAGTTCCGTGGCCGTGGTCTTACCGATGCTGCCAGTGATGCTGATGGTCTTGGGCGTGTAACAGGCGCGGCAGGCGCGGACAATTCTGGCATACGCCTGAAACGTATCGTCCACCACCATGCAGGGGTAATCTCCAATCTGCTCCGTAGCCAGCAGGAGCTTTGCGCCCTTCTGCATGGCCGTTTCCGCCAGCTCGGGCAGCTTTTCTCGCGGTGTGCGGTAGTTTTTATCGGATGTGATGTCGCTGACCAGCGCAACACAGCCCGGGCGGGCGTCCATAGCGAAGTTCAGCTTCGTATACACCTCGTCGGCGGCGGGGGCGGGCAGGCCCAGCGCCGCACAGATATTCTTCTTCGTCAATATCCACTCGCCGGTCATGTTGCCGTTCTTCGTGAATATTCCCTTTACTTTTTTGATGGCCTCTTTCATCTGCATGGCCTGTTTCCCCTCCCCTGTGATGCTGCGCTCCGGCAGAACGGGATAGCTCAGGCCGCAGGCGCTGTCAGGAATATAGCAGGGGATGAACGTCTCCCCCGTCACGCGGACCTTGCCGTTCTGCCGCGTCAGCTCTATTTGCAGGATGCCGGTGGACCGGCTGACGGACATCAGCTCGCTGGTGACAAAGTTGCCCATGGACCACGCCACAGGCACGATGCGCCCATCGCGGGCGGTGATGAGGTCGTGGGGCTGGACGGAATGGGTGTGAGAGCCGACAATATAATCGGCTCCGGCATCCGCCAGCTCCTGCGCCATGCGGCGCATGGAGGCGCTGGGCTCGGTCTTATACTCCGCGTCCACGCCCCAGTGGATATAGGTCAGGACAAACTCGGCTCCGGCGGCGCGGGCCGCGGCGATGTCCGACGCCGCCCTGTCCGGCGCGTACTCGTTGAGCAGGGCGCGGCGGCCCTCATCGGTAAGGCGGGTCTCGTTGCGGTTATACCACGTGGACCAGGCCAGCAGGGCAAGGCGAATGCCGTTGACCTCCACCAGCGCGAAGCGGCGCTCCGCCGGGCCGGCGAACAGGCCGGTGCGCATGAGGCCGGCATCGTCGATGCGGTTCAGCGTCTCCCGAATGCCGGCGGCACCGCAGTCCAAGTTGTGGTTATTGGCCAGCATCAGGAAGTCGAAGCCCGCCTGACGCACCGCGTCCAGAAACGACTGGGGCGCGTTGCAGTGGTATTTGCCGTCTACCTTATACTGCTCGCCGGTGTAGGGCGCGGCGGCGCAGAGCATGGTCTCCAGATTGCCGACGGTGAGGTCGGAGACGGCGAAATAGGGTCGGACGAAGGTGAACACGTCGTGGAAATCCGTCCGGCCGCCGATGAGATGGGACTTGTAGAGCTTCTCCTCCGCCAGCATGTCGCCCACGCAGGAGATCAGCGCCTTGTCCTGCCGGAGGGCGGGCTTGCGGTACACCCCATCGGTGGACAGGGCGTAGCGGAAGCGGGGCGGGTGCTCCACCGGTTCGTAATGGGGCGGCTCCGCCTCGTAGGTGCGGATATCCGGCTCCGGCGGCGTCTGCGGCTTTTTTGTGTTCCAGAATGCCATAGGTGTGTCCTTTCTGCCTTGCGGCGTCAGGTTTGCTCCGTCGGTAGGGTCAGGAGGCTGCCGAACAGACGGTCCGTCTCCGGCAGGCGCGCCGCGTCCAGCGCGGCGCCGGGGGTGAACGTCAGCTCGCCGAAGTAGACGCGGCCCTCCACGTCGTACAGGTCCACCCGCACGAAGGAGAACGGCTGCGACAGGCGGGCGGCGGCAGACAGCATGTGCGCCAGTCCCGCAGGGCGGGGCAGCGTGAAGTCCGGCGGCGCGGCCTGCCCATCACGGGTGATGGGCAGGAAGTGCCAGTCGGGGTCGAAGAAGTAGAATTTCGGCTTGCCATGGCTGCGGCCCTCGCAGACCAGAATGTAGCGGGGCTGGCCGTGGAAGCAGTAAATTTTGTAGTCGGGCAGGTCGTCGCCGTGGCCCAGAAACCGCTCGCAGACGATCTTTTTGGGGATGGGGCGGTACTGCAGCTCCGCAAAGTCCCGCCAGAAATCGTGGCGCAGCCACTTGTTCAGTGTGCGGACGGCGGCTTCCCTGTCCAGCGTGGACTTGTCGGGGCAGAGGATGTTGTAGCCGCAGCCGTGGTTGCATTTCAGCACGAAGGCGTGGGGCAGGGCGTCCCAGGGGATGTCCCGGGGGCGGTCCCAGGCGCCGTACAGCTCGTTGAGGATGTCGCCGCAGCCGCAGGACTCCACATAATCGCGGACGGCGTACTTGTCGGCGCACCGGGTCACCAGCGGGTCGCTGCCGTAGCGCCGCAGCTTCAGCCACATCAGCTTTTCGTTGAGCGTCCGGGGTGTGCGGAGGTCCAGCGGGCGGCCGAAGGTGCGGCGGAAGCGCCAGCGGCTGCACAGCACGGGGCTGATGGGCGCCAGCAGGTACATGGCGCGGGTCTCAAGGCGGGTCAGGAAGCTCATAAATCAGAACGTATGGTGGCAGTTGGCAAAGACCTTCTGGATGTTCTCCGCGCCCAGACGCTCGATGGAGCGGCCCTCGGCCCGCAGGTCGCGGCCCAGTGCGGCGGAGGCGATCTCGATGAGGGCGGTACACACCGGCGTGGGGATGCTCAGGTGCCGGCCCAGAGATTCCAGCATCACCAGACCCTGGGGCACGTCCTCGGAGATGTAGCGGGAGTCCACCACCACGGGGCCCTTAGCGCGGTACGGCGAGGCGGCGTACTCCTCGAACACGGCGCGGGCGTCGATGGAATCGTCCAGGCTGTTGCGGTACTTGCAGGCGTCGAAGTAGTTCAAGCGCTCGTAGCCCAGGTGCTCCAGCACATCCATCTTCTCCTTGTCCAGCTGATCCAGAATACGGTAGACGCTGGGAGTCCAGACCTCCCAATACATGCAGTAGTCGCCCTTTGTCTTTTCGATGCGGGGGATGCTCATCACCGCGCCCACCGTGTGGACCATCATGTTGGGGTTATGCAGGGCGGCCTCCACCACGGAGGACAGGTAGACATAGTGGAACTGCATGGACTCCAGCATGTCCCTGACCTTGGGCAGGTTCTCCACGGGGTACACGCCCACGGGATTGCGGACGTTGCGGAAGCCTACCCGCACGAAGCCGGTGTCGTCCACGCGGCAGTCGATGGTGGAGCTTTCGCCCTCGATGATGGTCAGTTCCTTGTCGGGGCAGTGCTTCAGGAAGTAGGCGGTGGAGAAGTAGCCCGGGGAGATAAGCACCACCTGGCCCTTCCGCAGCAGCGGCGCGATGCGCTGGATCAGCTGCTCGTGGACGTTGGTCTGGGTGGTGATATAGACCAGGTCCGCCGTGGCGACAGAGGACAGGTCGGTGGTGACGGCGTGGATGCGCGCCGTCTGCTCCTCTCCCTCCTGCCAGAGGGTGATCTCGTTGTTGTGGGCACAAACATAGTTGAACGTCTCGTTGTGCATGGAGTGGGACGTTTTGACCAGCGTTACCTCGTGGCCCTTCAGTGTCAGGTCAGCCGCGTTGGCGCAGCCCATGTTGCCGGCGCCCAGAATCGTGATCTTCATATGGTAGCTCCTCCTTTATACGTTATGGATGCAGGTGCAGCCGCTTGTTCTTGGCGGCGATCTTGTCCTTGAAGTAGTTCTGGATCGTGTCGCCATAGTAGGCGCAGCGGTTCAGATCCTGATATTTGTTGATCTCCAGGATGCGGATGCCCTGAGACGAGATGGCCACGTCAAAGCCCAGATACTCCAGCTGGCCGAAGTAATTGCAGATGTCGGTCAGGGTCTGCTTCACCTTGTCCCACTCCGGCAGCTGGCCCTCAATGAGCATGCCGGTATCCGGATGGTTGGGGCAGGGCGTGATGACGTGGTTTTTCAGCTGGGTGCCGTCGTAGAAGCGGCCGGTGTCCACATCCACCTTGGCAGACACGCCGCCGTACCCCAGATTATCAGTGAGCTTGGTGGAGCCGGTGCCGATGCGCATGTAGGCGTTGGCGATATAGGGGTCGCAGCCGGTGGGATTCAGGACCATGACGCGGATGGTGTTGACGGAGCCCGGGTAGAGGGGGCGCAGCGCCTCGTGCATGGTCAGGAACTCCGTGACGTTGTAGTAGCGGTCCAGGCTCCGGAGCTTGGTGAGCACCGCATCGCGGTCCACCTCATCGTGGTTGATGTAGTACTTGCCGTCGGCGTAGGAGAGCTTGCAGAAGCCGTCGCCGTGCTCGCCGGCGCTCTGCTTCAGGGCCAGCGCGCCCTCGTGCTCCAGCAGGGAGACGATGCCCTCAAAGTCGGAGGGGTACTCCGCAGGGCAGTCCTCCATGCGCAGGGCGTAGGGGACGCCATTGCGCTGCATGATGTGGTAGTAGTAGCGGGGCGCCGCGTCCTTGAAGGGTTCAATGACGTGGCGGTAGGTCATCTTGTCGTCGATCCACTTCTGATAGTGATTGTTGATGGGGCACAGCCAGTGGTAGTCGCGGTCGGACAGGAAGTCGCGCCAGTTGTCCTCCGTCAGCTGGTACTGGTCGATGCGGAAGGAGTAATAGCCGCGGCGGTAGCTCCACAGCTTTTGACGCAGGGTGGTGTTGTGGAAGTTCCGCAGGTCATCGAGAACGCCATTGACGTACTCGTGGAGCATATAGTCCCGATAGCCCGGGCGGCAGCACACCTTCTTAAACAGCTTCCAGCCCCGGTCCTGAATGCGCTTCACCGTGACGACGGGGCGGGGATAGCAGCGCTCGTCCCGCTTGCGGCAGAGGTAGTCCATCACCCGCGGGTCGATCGTACCATCGTGCAGCAGGGCGGGTGCGGGGTTGCAGCTCATGACGCACAGGCCCTTGGCGGTGATGCGGAAGTGGATGGAGTAGTACTCCAGCTGGGGCATGAACAGGCAAAACTCCCGTATCTGGGCGGACACCGACTGCCACAGGGGCAGCTGCTTGTCGTCGTCGAACACACCGGTGACGGGGTCTGCCTGCACCGTATCGCCATCGCGGTAGACGATGCGCAGGTCCACGATCCGGGGGTCCGTCAGCTGCTCGTTGAGGATGACGGCGCGCAGCTCCGTCATGTCGGCGCCGCAGACCGCCTGCTCCGCGTCCAGAATGTCCACCAGCTCCATGAGCACGTAGTGATGGCGGCGGTTCTGCAGGGTGTACAGCAGGGCCTCCTCCGTCACGGGACGGCGGTTCATGATATAGTTTACGCCATCATAGGTCAGGCGGAAGAACGGCGCACCGGCGTGGTAGGAGGCGGGGCGGAACAGCAGGCGGCCCTTCTCCCGCAGCAGGCGCAGCAGCTCTCGGGCATCGCCGCCGGCATAGCCCGCGGGACAGTCCGGCATCCGGACGATCACGGCCTTGTCATCGCGGCGCAGCACGTGGTAATACATCTCCGGCAGGTACTGCGTCACGCCGGTAAGGCAGTAGCGCAGGGAGGGCACGTCCTCGATCCACTTCTTATAGCTGTTATTGACGGAGCCCAGAGAAATATAGTCGCGGTCGGACACGAAATCCCCGCAGTTGGCCTCGGTCAGGCCGTACTGGTCGATGCGGTCATAGAGGAAGCCGTTGCGGTGGGCCCAGCGCATCAGCTGCGGTTCGGCATAGGGGTTCTCCAGCGTGTCGGCCTTCTTCTGCCTGTTCCATGCCTTCAGCGTACCGGAGGAGTAGCCGCGTTTGCCGTACCAGTACTGGTGATAGGCGAAGTCTCCGACCTTTTTGGCGGGACTCAGCAGCTTTTCGCAGAGCTTGCCGGCCTTGCGGAGGGGACGGTTGACGTATACATCCTCCTTCACCATCTCCGGAAAGGCGCAGTTGCGGAAAAATGCCTCCCGCAGGGCGGGCAGATCCGCGTCAGGGCAGCGGCTCTTCAGCTTCAGGATGTCCACATAGGTGTCGGACGCCAGGGCGCCTGTGAGCCGCGCATCGGTGCGGCTCATGGCCTGAAGGTACAGCGGGTGCTGCTCCCGCTGGTAGGCGTGCAGCAGCTGGAAAAAGCGGCTGCGCTCCTCTCTGCGGTCCACGCTCTGGCCGGACTGCTTCCGGCGGTAGCGCTCCGCGCAGACCTGAGTGTACGTAGCTTCATTGGGCTCCCGCAGGAATGTCTCGAAGCAGTCGGTATATCGTTCGACGGTGTGTTCCATGTTCTGGTCCCCCTGTGTTATATAGTGTTTCCCGGCGCGTATGGCCGGCGTGAAAAATGTCTGGTTCGTTACCGCAGCTGTGGGCCGTGCTCCTGCCGTCGGGCGCGGAGGTACACCAGCGCCGTCGCCGTGACCGGCGCGCAGGCGTAGATGTGCCACAGCAGCTTTTTGGCCCGCGGCGAGGTGCGGTAGCCCTCCGCCGTTCTGGCCGCCGGCCAGTGGCGCTTAAAGATGCGGTGCATGCGGCGGATGTGCCGGATGCACACCGGCAGCGGGATGGCGCGGGAGGCCGGCAGGAGCCGGCCGGTGCTGGGAATCTCCCGGCAGACGAAGAAGTCGCCGTCGGGGTGGGCGGACTCCGCCGCCTGAGAGTACGCGGCAAACAGGTTCTGCATGCTGCGGACGTGGGCCATATTGCGGCGGCCGCGAGTGATGCTGCCGCCGTCGGTGTTGTAGTGGTACAGGGCCGCATCGGTGCGGCTCAGGCGGGCGCAGCGCTCCGGCAGGCGGCACATAAAGGCCGCGTCCAGATGGTACAGGCCCTCTTGGAAGTGAAAGCCCTTCCATATTTCAGCGCGGTAGAGCTTGTTCATCAGATTGTGGCTGATCTCGTTGCGGAACATGGCTTCCGTCAGCTGCTCCCGCCGGTAGGTCACGGGGCCGCCCAAGGTGACGGAGCGCATCTGCTGGTACGCGCCGTCGTTGACCATCTCGCACTGGGCGATATCCGCCGCGGTATCCCGCAGCAGGGCGTACAGCGTCTCGTACATATTGGGCTCCAGCCAGTCGTCGGCGTCCACGAAGCCGATAAGTGCGCCGCCGGCGGCGTCCAGCCCCGCGTTGCGGGCGGCGAAGGCGCCCTGATTGGGCTGGTGTATCACATGCACCCGCCGGTCGCGGGCAGCGTAGTCATCGCAGATAGCGGGAGAACCGTCGGGCGAGCCATCGTCCACCAGCCAGATCTCCAGATTGGTATACAACTGGCACAGCAGGCTGTCGACACAGCGGCGCAGGCTGCGCTCCGCCTTGTAGACCGGTATGATAACGCTGAGCAGCGGCTGATCTGTCACGGCTGTTCCCCCTTATAGTACGATGCGATCATGGCGGCCACGGCATCGATGGAGAACCGTTGGCACACCTCGGGGCCGCTGTCCCTGGTCGTCTCGGACGCGGCGGCGGTCAACAGGGCCTCCGCCCATCCGGCGGCGTCCGACAGCGGCACCTGCCGCGTCTCCGGCGACAGCAGGGCCTCGATGGGAATATGCTCCGAGCATACCACCGGCAGGCCCGCGGCCTGGGCCTCGATGGCCACAATGCCCAATCCCTCGAACCGGCTGGGGAACGCGAACACGTCCATGGCCCACAGCAGCCGCTCCACGCCCCCGGTCACGCCGTAGAAAATGACGCGGTCCGCGATGTTCAGCGCGGCGGCGCGGGACCGGAGCTTTTCTTCGTCCGCGCCCTCCCCTACCAGCAGCAGGCGGGCACGAGGCTCCCGCGTCAGAATGGCGGGGAGGATGTCCAGCAGGAATTCCTGATTTTTCTGATAGCACAGGCGGCCCACATTGCCGATGAGCACGCCGTCGGAGCAGCCCAGCTCCGCTCGAGCCGCCTCCCGCTGCTTCGGATCGAAGCGGAAGCGGGACAGGGCGATGCCGTTGGGGATAAATGTATAGCCTCTGGCAGTCAGGTCCCGCTGGGAAAACAGGAAGCTTGCCGCATCCCGGGAGCAGGCCCAGAGCGCCGTGGCATAGCGCCCCAGATACCGTCGCCCCATGCGGTGGAGCAGCATCTTCGCCCAGCGCAGCGGGCTTTTCCGCAGGGCGGTGTTATGGCTGTGGGCGACGCGGACCGGCACACCGGCCTGCATCGCCAGCTTGGCGTAATATAGAGAAAGACTCTGAAACGCGTTGATGTGCAGCACATCGTAGTGCCGCTCCCGCAGCAGGCGGCGGAACATGGCGTGGTTCGTCAGAAGGCGGCGCTGGCTGCCGGACAGCTGGTAAAACCGGATGCCCAGCTTCTCCAGCCGCGCGGTAAACACGCTGTCCAGCAGCTTGGAGGTCACAATGTCGATCTCCAGCTCCGACAGGTCTGCGTGGGTATAGACGCTGGCCAGAAACGACTCGATGCCGCCGGACTCCCAGCTCTCGCAGAAGCAGCATATCCGTTTCACCCGCCGCTCTCCCCTTTCCGTTTATAAGGTCAGCTCGCCCTCCAGATACGCCTGATACCGGTCGCAGATGGGGGCAGTATCGCCGAAATCGATCTGGCGGCCCCTGTGGAGCCACAGCACTTTGCTGCACATCTCCCGCACCTGGGACAGGGAGTGGGAGACCAGGATGGTGGCGGCGCCGCCGTGGATGATCTCCCGCATCTTGGCCTCGCTCTTTTTGCGGAACGCGCCGTCGCCCACGGAGAGTACCTCGTCCAGAATCAGGATGTCCGGCTGGACCAGGCTGGCGATGGAAAACGCCAGGCGGGACTTCATGCCGGAGGACAGCTGCCTGAAGGGCCGGTCCTCGAAGCTCTTGAGCTCCGCGAACTCGATGATGCTGTCATACGTCTCGTCCATGAATTTGCGGCTGTAGCCCAGCATGGCGCCGCGGAGATAGGCGTTCTCCCGCACGGTCAGCTCGCCGTCGAAGCCGCTGGCCAGCTCCAGCAGGGCGGCCACCTCGCCGTTGCGGCGGATGTAGCCCTCCGTGGGCTCCATGATGCCGGAGACGGCCTTCAGCAGGGTGGATTTTCCCGCGCCGTTGGTGCCGATGATGCCCATCATCTCCCCCTTGTCCAGAGAAAATGTGATGTCGCGGTCGGCCCAGAACTCGTTGACGTGATAGTTGCCCTTGAGCTTGCGCATCACGTACTCCTTCAGGCCGATGTCTTTGAAATCGCCGGTCATGTAGCGGATCGACACATGATTTACTTCCAGAATGCTCATATTGCCCCCGTTACACGTAGTATAAAAATTTGGTATTGTTCTTTTTATAGATCAGGCAGCCCAGTCCCAGCACGATGGCCACGTCCGCCAGCATCAGCAGGTGGAACCACACGCTGGGGATGGTGGCCTCGATGACGATCTTCCGGAAATAGCGGATAAAGAGGTACATGGGGTTCAGCAGGAACAGGTTCCGGATCATAGGCTCGTAGGTGTCGATAGAGTAGAAGATGGCGGACATATACATCAGCAGCTGCAGAAACACGGTCCACAGGTACTGGATGTCGCGGAAGAACACAAACAGCGCCGATAAGATCAGCCCCACGCCGATGTTGAACAGCAGCAGCAGTACGATGGGGTACACCAGCAATATCAGCTTCCAGGTGAACGTGATGTTGTCGATGATGCAGAACGCAAAGAACACACACAGCGTGATGCCGAAGTTGATCAGCGTCTGCACGTTCTTGGAGAACAGGAACAGGTACTTGGGCACGTTGACCTTGGTGAAGATGGATGCGTTGCCCATCAGGGACATCATGCCCTGGGACGTGGATTCGTTGAAGTAGGTGTACACCAGGTTGCCGCAGAACAGGAACGTGGTATAGTGCTCGATGTGGCGGCCGAAGAAGTGGGTGAACACCAGGCGCATCACCAGCAGCATCAGAAGGGGCGACAGCACGCTCCACAGCATGCCCAGCACCGTCCGCTTGTATTTTTTCTTAAAGTCCCGCTTCACCAGCTCCTCGAACAGGAAGCGGTAGCGTGTATATTTTTTCAGCATGTGTACTCCGTTGGTCATAGAAATTTTGGCGCTGCAGACTGCCTCCGCAGCCCGCAAAAAGTCGAGGTTATCGTATCACTTTTCACCAAGAAAGTCAAGAGATGTGCGGTAATCCGCTAATTTGTAGTGTTCTACCTGAAAACGTTTTTATCCTCCTCTCCCCCGCTTCTGACACGAAAAATAGCAGCGCCGCAGGACTATGCGAGGTGCATAGTCCTGCGGTGCGGGGCCGGTCTGCGGGGCGGGGCGGAAGTCGAGGAAAAAGGCGCAGACTTTCCTATTGACAATGCGGCGGAACTATGCTACCATGCAGTTAGATTACTTTAACCGCCACGTGAGCGGTTTTTTCTCCCATGGCGGTTAGAGTAGTCTAACTTTGCTGTGGACATAGAACACCCACATATCACAGGTCTGACGTCCACCGCGGCAGGCGGCGCGGGAACATGCCGTCTGCGGTGACGGTCGGAGCCAAATAGAAGAAAGGAATCTGATACTATGAAGACTGCTGTTATTTACTGGAGCGGCACCGGCAATACGGAGGCCATGGCAAACGCTGTGGCAGAGGGCATGAAGGAGGCCGGCGCGGAGGTCACCATGCTGACGCCCGATCAGGTACAGGCCGGCGAGCTGGGCGGCTACGGCGCCATCGCCTTCGGCTGCCCCGCCATGGGCTCCGAGGTGCTGGAGGAGATGGACTTCCAGCCCATGTTCGACGCCTGCAAGAACATGCTCAGCGGCAAGCGCGTGGCGCTGTTCGGCTCCTTCGGCTGGGGCGACGGCCAGTGGATGCGCGACTGGGAGAGTGACTGCAGCAATGCCGGTATCTCCCTGACCTGCGAGAGCGTCACCTGCTGCGAGACGCCGGACGACACCGCTCTGGCCGCCTGCCGTGAGATGGGAAAGGCGCTGGCGGGCTAAGGCTCCCTGTTCCAGACAGAAAAGGACGCCCTCCGAGATCTCGGAGGGCGTCCTTTTCTGCGTATCTCCGATGCCAGGAGGGAAACGTCAGCCGCACGATCCGCATGCGCATCATACCGTCGCCCATCCGCGCCAGGAACCGGAGCTTTTGTCGGTAAGTATTGCGTAAACATGCCGCGTCATAATGCGTTCACCCGGTCAGAATATCGGCAATTCTCTTGCAGGCGAAACCATCGCCATAGGGATTCGCAGCGTTACTCATCTTGGCGCATTCTTCCGGGGAATTCAAGCAGTGATGGCAGTTCGATCGAGGCAGCGCTGCATGAACTGAGGGATCGTAAGGCGGAACAAACGGTGGAATTCTTTTCGCATATCTATGGGAAAGCGCCAAATGCCGATGCGATCCGCCTTTTGATGGGCTCTCAGTTCTGGTATTTCCGTCAGCTGCTGGATCAGCATATGAAGGAAAGCAGAATGCTTACCTGCTTACAGGCGGTCCTTGATTTTACCAACGCCGGTTGGCGGCAGTTATGCGATACCTTGCAATAAATCCGAAAAGTTGACTCGGACGGTCCATCCGTCCGTTTCTTATGGCCATCTGGAACGGCTGAAGGACCGCAACGTTTATGCGCTGTCCAGCGGCGAGGGACAGCGCATCTCCATTCTCTCGGCACGGGCCATGGACACAGATATTTTTCTCCTTGACGAGCCAACGGCAAATCTCGACTTCACCGCCACGCAGCAGTTAAAAGAGATCCTGCTGGCAGCATCGATCGCCGTCGGTCTTATCCCGTGATCGCCGTCTCTGCGACGTTCAGCCATATTCCATTCAAAAAGGAGTCTTTCACCATGTCCATTGCGCGGGCCATCATGAAGGACGCGCCCATCATCATTCTGGATGAGGAGACAGCCAATGTGGACCCGGAAAATGAAAAGGAACTGATGGAGGCCGTTGCAGAATTGACCCACGATAAGACGGTCATCAGGAGCATCAGCGCAAGGTTTCCTCACCGCCAGCGTCTCGCTCCCACGAAGGCAGGCATCGCGCCCCAAGCAGCAAGAGCCAGCGCCATAACGGTGATAACGTTGATAAATGAACGACTATAGATGTAGTGAAGCATCAATGCAATTTTCCTCGGATTGGTGCAATTACGCGGTCTTTTACAATGCTGCGGAAGTAGGCATATTCTTCACAACGGTGATATGCCAGCCAAAATATGGCATTCGGTACAATCGCCGTGAACATTGTCATGACTGCAAAACGCAAGACCGTTGTCGCAGAAGATAGAACTACATATCGGATCGTCAGCATGACAATCAAAATAGCTGTGAGCAGGAGAACTCTCCTGAAATAACGGGCAAAGAAAGGCTTACATGAGACTTCAAACCCATACCTATGGAGAATAAGCGGATCATACCACAGGCTGATTGCTGCTCGCGATAAAAATGTGGCGAACAGAACGCCAAAGACTCCCCATAGCTTTCCGAGAAAGATTGAAAGAATAATATTTAGAATCGCCACCAAAATTGGCCGAAACTTTCCTTGCTTAAATAACCCTATGGTCGAGCGGAACACCCAAAGCGTATTCATGTAACCCGCCACGAAGAAATTGATCGCAATGGCAATCGATATGGGAAGCCCCAGTACAAAGCGCTCGCCAGCCCATATCTGTACAAACGGATCTAATAATGTAGCCAGCGCAATAAAGCTGAAGCCATACAACCAAAAATTCAGGAATTCAACTTTCTTGAATAGTGCATAGCCCGCATGTTTATCTTCCGTTGCGAAGAAATTTCCGAGGCTTCCCGTAATGGCTGCTGTGATCTGGCAAAGCACACTGGTTACGGAATCGCATATGAGCGTATAGTTTGACAGTCGCCCGACCCATAAAACGCCGACAACGGCAGAAATGATAATGTTATCCGTTCCATTCAGCGCAACATGACCAAACCGGGACAAGACCAGCGCTTCGGTATCTTTTCTAATCTGCACACGTTCTTCCGCGCTAAGGCTATCACCTTGATAGGTCTGTATCTCGGGATATCTTTTATCAACCAAATGTGCAACGTACAAATTCAAAAAAATGTTGCCGGCAAGCTGAATCAGAAGATACAAAAGATATTTTCTGAACAAGAGCAACAAAACAATTTGCAGTCCAGATTGCAAAATGGCCATCGTGTTCTGCACATTTGTCTTGATGTATTCTTTCTGGTCGGCATACAAAACCGACGCTTTATACGACGAAAACCAATATGAAATCGATGTGTTGACCAGAAAAAGGATATAGTACAGTGTGAGCCCGGAAATGTCCGGCTTATCCTTGATGATGTAATCCATAAAAGGGATTACACAGAGGCCCAAGAGAAAAATTACCACTCCAATAATTATATATATCTTCTTGTAAAATTGGAGCAGCGCAGCTGCCTTTTGATAGTCCTTTACCGCCACGGGTGCGTACATACGATAAACCATGGCGGAGCCAAATCCCAACTCTGCAAGAGACAGCACCGTCAGGATATTGCTATACAATCCATTTACGCTGAGGTACGCTTCATTCAAGCAGTAAATGAAAATTGTGCGGACGGCAAAGTTCAGCAAGATCGTGAGCGCGCGTCCCAAGAAACCGCTGGCAAAATTTAATGCTGAATTTTTAAGACGACTATTTTCCATGCTTCTTCAAATACTCGCTTTTTCGCAAGGTCGATATATCATAATCATATTCCATGTCCAGATATATTTTTCCGTTGGTCTTTAGCTTTTCATAAACTTCTCTATTGCGGTATTTTATAACTTTAGCAGGATTCCCTCCCACCACCGCAAGAGGAGGAATATCATGTGCAACAACTGCACCCGCACCAATAACGGCACCCTCGCCGATGGAAACTCCGGGAATGATCGTAACGCGACTGCCAATCCATACGTTATTTCCTATGTTGACAGGTTTCAAAACAAACCGACGGTCGTAGGGAAGTGATTGGAGATCGTCGCTGTCGTAATTGTGGTTTGCCGTCCAAATCTCAGCTCCGCGTGAAATGATTACACCACTGCCTATATTTACGCCGCCTTCACATTTAGCAAAGAAGCCTTCGCCGATCCACGTGTTGCTGCCGATGCTCAATTTGCTCGGCGAGCTTATGCTGTATCCCCTACTTAAATATACGTTTCTCCCTACAGAGGCCATGCAGGCAAAAAAGCGCTTCAATTTTTGGCGCTCAATCCAGCCTGTAAGCCATATGTTAAATCTGTTCCGAAGTGTCATGCAGCAGTATCTCCTAATAAAGCGGCTTTCCTTTTCCTCGTATTATGTGCCAGATGCAACGGAGTGCATATCTGCTTTGCCGTTTCAGCTTTTGAATAGTGCTTTCTTCCAGATATCTCCGTATTGCTTCCTCAAGTCCGTTCGTATCTGCGCTGGCATAGAATGAACTCCTTTGTGGACTTGGTGCTGCCGAACAAAGCAGATTCCGGTTATATTTGATCACTGTCTCTACATTGGCCGGAGTAAGCGTCAAGTTGCAGCGGTCAAGTACATCCATCCCTTTTCCCGAATTCACGAGAATTGCCGATATTCCTTTGTTATCATCTACCGGCAGCTCCACTTCAGCACCCCAGAAATCCCCCAAAATGATATCACTGCCTGCCGTAAAATTACGAAAGTGACACTGATAACACGTTGGCTTTAATGTAACGCTTCCTAAGAAGCCGTTCATATACGCATCTGCGGCTTCTGGCTTGCTGTAGGTTCGGTGATGACCAAACTCCATTCTCACAGAGCTATTATGCCAACCCTTCTTCTTGTTACGAAACTCCATCCTTGTAAGCCTTGCGCCATATTTCCTTTCCTGCATACCAATATACGTTTGCAGCATATGGTCGCTGGGAATCCCATGGCAGATCAACTCCACAAGAACCAGATTCGGATACTCTTTCCCAAGAAATGTGCGCAGTCCCGCGACCTGGCAGGGGCACCCGCTGAACAAAACCTTACACCCCTTTTCCAGCACGTCTTTGACTTCCCGATAGCAATACCCCACATCGCTTTGGGCATACTTGGAGCCCATCATCCGCAGCATATCTTCCTTGGCATTGGAAAGGATGTGCTTGACATGAAACTCCTCATCAAACACTGCGCCGCATACGTATCCGCCATCGCGGAGCATTTGATCGGCAAGCTCATAAAAAACGCCGCCCGAGCTGCTGCGCATCCGCATAGGGTCATTCTCGCTTTTGGCTGCAAAGGCTACGGGATACCCCTCATCAGGTTTTCCTTTGTTCCCCAGAATTGGACAAGCCTTTTCACATCGGTTGCAATGAATGCAAATGTCTTCATTGATCTGAGGATATCTAAAATCCAGATGAACCTTGTCCAAGCTGATCGCATCTACCGGGCAAGCATTTATGCAAGCGCCGCAGATCGCACATTCTTGAACCGAAACCTTATCAATCATCTCTCCACATCCCTCAGCACTTCGTCTATATATGCTTTTGCGTGGTCGATCTCATCTTTCAGGCAGCGGCGCACGGCTGTCCAGTCCGTGCCAGCCGGGATCTCCGTCTCCGTTGTTACCATGTGGTCAGATAGCCCCAGCATGGTGGTAAAGTCGCGCATCCGCGTATTGATTTTCTCCGTGCGCTCCACAACGGCGAATTCCCTCTCGAATATCACCGAAAATGCCGTTGCATGGAAGGAGTTGGACAGGACAAAGTCTGCGCCCTGTACCAATCCAAGGAAATTCTCCGGTCCGCAGAGTGAGAAGCAGCGCTCGGCATACGGAATCTTGAAGACCGAGTAGATATGCAAGCCTCGTTCCGCCGCAATTCTCCCCGCCAACTTGCGGACAGCAGGGCTATTATCAAAGTCATATACCAACAGGTAGGGAGCCTCGCACCCCTCCGGTCTCTCAGCCATCGCCTCCCACTGTGCCCGGTCAAGCAGGAATACCGGATCAAGGACGGTTACAGCGTTCGTGATCCCCAGCGTCTTCAACACAGAAAGGCCGGACTTTTCGCGCACAGCAATATGGTCAAAACGTTTGAGATACTGCGCCGTCACCTCCCGCAGCTCCTGCGGAAACTCATCCACCGCAAAGCTGGCCGCGTAGGATGCGCGAATGCCATGCAGCGCAAAATCCAGATAGAAGGCCGGATCTTTCCCGTTGGGAAACAGCGGATTCCAGATCTGGTCGCTCCCAGCGAAAAACGCATCCGCCTCCGGCGGCTCCTTTTTCAGTTCCTCGTTGGAGGTGTATCGTTTTGTGAGATCAAGGTACTTGGCCGTAAAGCTGTCAAACGCCTTTTTGCGCGGCAGCATATGTAATCTGCCCGGAAGCTTCGCCAGCAGGTACGCCTGTTTCAGAAAAGGCTTGTCGTATTTGGGGTTTCCGACGATATCCAGCCGGTAATGCTTCGATAGATAATCCGGTTTATAGTCGATGATCTTCACATCATGCCCCAGCAACTTCAAATAGGTTTGCAGGGCGTAAGCCTGTAAGGATGCACCGACATTGTATACGTCGTGGCAAGTAATTGTACAAATTTTCATGGCTTGCCTTTTTCCATAATCCTTCTCACAATCCGACCCAGCTTTGCCTTCATCTGCGTGCGTTTCGGAAGCCAACTCATGGAGTACCAGTGGATCGAATATGTATTCTCTGTTTTCGCCAGTTTCCCAGTTGTACTGTCCATAGGGTTGAAGTAATCATCCGGATAGACATGGATACCTGCGACGATCTGTTCCTGCCCATTACGGATAAGTCCAAAGCGTTCCAACACATCGCTGTTCAGGCGTGGACACCCTACCGGCATAACGCTGCTATCTGGCTGCATATAGTGCAGCTTTTTGTATTCATCGATCATGGCCTGCACAATGGGCTGATGCGGCACGGCCGCCATAACCTGCCCGCTGTTGACAAACCGGTTATTTTCAAATCCAATAAATCCCTCGTCATTCAGCAATGGCGAAATGTCCCGCACAACCTCCACATCGGTGTCGAAATACACGCCGCCGTACTGCTCCAGCACGATCAGGCGCATGACGTCGGACACGAAGGCGTATTTTTTCGCGGCATACGCCTCCGCCATGAAGGGCATGGCGAGGTAATCGCAGTTGTCCTCGTTCCACTCGCGGATCTCAAAATCCGGGCAGAACTTCTTCCAGCTGGCGATGCACTTTTTGGCAAGCTCCGGCTTTTCACCGTGGCCAAACCAGCAGTAATGGATGATTTTCGGGATCATGGGTCACCCCTCCATCAGCGCATAGATCTTCTCGACCTCCGCGCTGTTCGTATAGTCTCGCTTTGCGCAGTTCTCCGACAGCCGCTGCATCCGGGCAGGGTCGCGCAGCAGCGCGGCAATTCCGGCGGCGCAGCCCGCATTGTCCATGGGGACGATCAGGCCATCCACACCGTCCTCCAGCTGGCTGCCGGAGGTAGCGTAGTCCGTGATGACGACAGGCTTTCCGAGAAGCTGCGCCTCCCGCACGGTGACGGCCTTGCCCTCATAGCGAGAGGGCTGCACATACAGGTCGCAGGCGCGCATATAGGGGTAGGGGTTGTCTTTCTTGCCGAGGATGATGACGCGATCCTGCATACCGGCTTCGGCAATTTTCTGGCGAATCAGCATCTCGTCACCGCCATAGCCGATGAGATACCACGTTACGTCAAGGCCGTCCGCTATCAAGCGGCGGCAGATATCCGGCACATTGTCGAAGTTTTTCTGTTCTGAAAAGCGGCCAACAGACAATAATTTAAACGGTTTTTCTTTTTGCATTTCGCCCTGCGGATTATTGGATTGGCGTTCGATCAGATTTTGGGGAAGAATATTCTCCACTGTTGCTGTCAAATGCGAGAGTTCAGGAAACTCTGTATCGAATGCAGCAGTCACTTGCTCCGACACGCCGCAAATTGTGTCAAATCTGTTCCACATGGCAAGCTCCGTCGAGCGGTCGAAGGTCAGCGCCGTGTAGTCCGTGTGAATCCACGCTGCGTATTTCTTCGCCCTCACCCGTTCCCGTGCAAAGTAGTGCGGCGTCAGAAAACTGATGGCAAGATCATAGGTTTTGTCGGAAATCTGCGGCATAGAGCGCAGCGTGTACTTGTGGCTATACGTCAGCGCTGCAACGGAGGGCTTCTCGCCGGGATGCTGCTTGTCAAAACGCCGCGCCGCAAGCTTTCCTTGCAGCCGCCCACAAAGTACGCCGAATTGACCGCTTTTGATAAGCGACGCCATCGGCACGGCCAGCGACGCATACTGCGGAATCTCCGGCAGAAGATTTGCCTTGGGATTCAGATATGGCATCAGCTCGCCGCTGTGCCGCATCAGAAAGAGGTCAACGTCATAGCGGTCATAGTCGATGGAATCCAGCAGCCCCAGAAGGCTGCGCTCCACGCCCCCAAGCTCCATGGCCTGGGAGAAGATGAGAACGGATGGTTTCATCTCTGCTCTTTTCTCTCCATCGACCGTTTGTGCAAAAGCACATAGAGTTTTTCTGGCATAATACTTTTGACAAAATGCTTTGCTAAATCAATATAAATATATCCATATAGATATCTTGGAAAATGAAAAAGAGAAAAGCCATCTCTCATCACATGTGCAGCATTCATGCGTGACTTCAAGCTTCTGCGACTAGCGGCGGCGTGGTCATCGCGCATTTTATAGAGCGGCTCGTCCAAATTATATCCAGCGTACCCCTTGGCGTAAAGTTTGTACCAAAGGTTAACATCTTCAAAGCGAAGCATCCGCCTATCTTCCGTATAGCCTCCCACTGCCAGATACGCCTCTCTGCGGATCATACAAGGAGCGTGGCAATGGACTGGACTGTGCTTGATAAAGTCGCGCTTGGTAGGCTCTTCGATCGCATAGCTTCGCCCCCAGTCACCATGCTCGTCAAAGAAGATCATCGGCGTGCTGACAATGGCGTATTCAGGGTGCGCGTCTAGGAAAGCAGCTTCTTTTTCTATCCGTGTAGGAAGCGAAATGTCGTCGCCATCCATCCGGGCCACATATTCGCCGGAGACCACCTGCAAGCAGCGATTCAGCGTATGGTTCAAGCCCATATTCCGCTCGTTCTGGAGCAGTAAAATTTTCTCAGGAAACCTCCCCTGATACTCTTTTGCAATGCCATAGGTATTATCCTTTGAGCCATCATCACATAAAATGAGTTGCCAATCTGAAAATGTCTGCGTGAGGACGGAATCAATGGCTTCCGGCAGCGTCTCGGCACAGTTATAGATGCCCATAATGATAGAAACTTTTGGCATATCCATTCTCCTTTGCAGATCTATTTAAGAAACTGCTCACATGGCTTATAGCCTATAGTGGCATGCAGCGGCGCTTAACCCTTTATTCTCTCCATACACTTCAAAAGGGAAAATACTCCCACCGCAAAATTCAGCTTACAGCAGGCGAAAAACGCCCACCAATGCGGAGGAAAATATCGCATGGGCAGCGTTTTGATTGCCGCACGATATTCTTTCTCCGACAGGATACCTCTGATTTCCCTCAAGGCTTCACGGTTTGGAAGTGCCAGCGCATTTAGCCCTAAGCCGATGATACTCAGGCTGATGCGATTATTGAGCGCAATTAAAAGCTCTTCCTTTCGCTCACCACTTGCAAGTACGACGGTATTATACATGCACTCGAATAGGCGCTTCCACTGCGCATTGAGTTTAGGCTTATATGTACTCGTCAGAGATATTGTGTTGTTCTTTCTGTAATGGCTAAAATATCTTCGGATATATACTCCACACCTTGCTGATTTTAAAGCTTGCATATTGAACAATGCATCTTCCGTTCCAACTTTCTTCGTATCAACGAACTCTGCATTGTTTTCGATGAGGAGCACTCTTCTATACAACTTTCCCCATGCAGTTACAAGCGTGTCTGCATTTTCCGGATGTTTTAAAAACGCCCCATGCAAACCAACTATGGTTTCATAAACTTGTGTAAAAAACTCTTCTTCGTCAAAAACAATGTAGTCATCATAAAAGAGCGTCTTTGGCCGTTGCGCATTCTGGAATTCTCTGATATACGGCCAGAAGACAATGTCCGCCTCATGCTTTACAGCCATGGCAACAGCGGTTTCACAGGTTTCTAAATCAATCCAGTCATCGCTGTCTACATACATAACATAGTCGCCGGTGGCAAAAGAAAAACCAACATTGCGTGCCGCAGAAAGTCCAGCATTTTTCTGGGAAATCACCTTAATCGTGCTGCCTTTTGCCACATACTCATCTAATATCTCACCACTCTCATCTGTTGCCCCATCGTTGACACAGATGATCTCGATATTCCGGTATGTCTGGTTGATCAGGCTGTCCATACATTGCCGGAGATAGGGCGCGACATTATAGACGGGCACGATGATGCTTACCTTTGGCGTAGGCTTCATATCAAGTTATCCTCCTGCTAATTTCATGTACTCCGCTGCGCTCAGTCGTGCAAAATCCCGGTCAAATGGCTGATTGATCGCATTGGCATAATAGAAATACGCAGCAAAGCCCAGTACCATCAGGATGGTCAGCATCCTCCCGTCCCTGCCGCCGATTTTTTTCAACATCCACGGGAGCGACAGCGACTGAAAAATCAGGAAATAGTTTGCCAGCCGCGCAAAATAATTTGCCGTACCGAACAGGCCCACAAACATAATGGCGCCATTGAGCATGGTCAGGTTCACCATGAGGTTCTCCGTTTCAGAGCTGTCTGCGAACAGCTTCTTGCGGTAAATACATGACAGCACCAGCGGCACATTGCAGACAAGTACACGGAAAATATTAACGCCCTCGCCTGTAAACGCAGAAATCGTGTATTCCTCTCCCAATCGTGTTGTGATATTGACGATCATGCCAAGCAGCGGGCGGAGGAAAAATCCCGCCGCAAGGAAAAATGCCAGCATCCAGTAGGTCCTCTTTGTCCACGGACGAAACTCCATGAACGGCACCAGCAGATACATCAGCGAATAAGGGTGGATCAGCGACGCGATCAGGACGCCCGCTATAAAGAAAACCCACTTCCTTTTAAGCGCAAACGTTACTGCAATGACTGCAATACCGACGGCGGCGGCCTGCTTGATACCCGCGAAAACAAACGTATAACAGCCGGTGGTAAACAGCAGGAAAACCGTCAGCGGATAATCTACAGAATATCTGTGCGCAAAAATAAAGTAGCAGCCAACCGTCAGGAAAGCCCAGAACATCAGAAAATTCTGCGTGGATACACCGCATATTTTCAGCTGGTAGTTGATCCAGTTGAAGAGAGGGTTCGCGCCTACACTCTTGTCTGTCATTTTCCACGAACCTTCTGTGATCAGCTCATAAGCGTGGCGATACGCCTCCGTGTCATTGCACTGTGTCCGCAGTCCCGCAAAGCCTGCCAGCAGGATGATGATCAGCAGGGTGCAGAAAACCAGTCTGTGCCGTTGGGCATGGTTCATCGGTCCCATCGTAACATGATCCGCACACCACGCCAGTGCAGCCGTTATGAGCATGAGGATGACTAACTCTCGCATTTCAGATCTCCAAGTGTTTGATCGTCTCCGCCACAACGGCGGTTTTACTGAATTTTTGCTCCATCCGCGTCCGACCGCGGCGACCCATTTCAGCCTGCCGATCCTCCGGCAGCTCTGCAAAACGCCGCATCGCGTCGCAAAGCGCGTCTGCATCCTTTGTCGGGCACAGATATCCGCTGACACCGTCCTCCACCGCCTCGCGGCAGCCGGGGATATCGCTGGTGATGAGGGCACGGCCAGTGGCGGCACCCTCCAATAGAACATTGGACATGCCCTCATGGTACGATGGCAGCACGACGCAGCTCGCCATGGCGTAAAAGCGCTTCATATCCGACTGATAGCCGTGATACTTGACCACGCCAGCCTGCTCCAATTTATCCATGAGGGGCTTATATTCCTCTTCAAATGAGCCGACGATATGAAACTCCACGCCGTCGCCGTATTCCTGCTTCATTCGCTTTGCGGCGGCAAACAGCTCGTCCACACCCTTTTCGCGCATGACGCGACCCACAAAAAGAAACCGTACCGGCCCCTCCTGCGGGTAGGGCTGATAGGGATAATCTTCTAAATTGACGCCTGCACCGCTCAGCACCACGTCGCGCCCCTGCGGCACAACGCCGGTGGCAGCGAGGGTGTCCCGATTCCCGGCATTCTCAAAAAAAACGACCCTCGCACCCTTCAACGCCGGTTTGTAGAGCGCCAGCACAAACTTCTTGAGCCAGCCGCCGTTTTCGATGGCGCTGCCAAGTCCCGTGATGTTCACGGCATAGGGGATGTGCGCCATCCGGCAGGCTAAGCCACCGTAGATGTTGGGCTTGATGGTGTATGTCAGAACCAAATCCGGCTTGACCTCTTTCAGCATGGCCCTGTACTGCCGGAAGAGTTTGCTGTCATGGATGGGGTTCATTCCTCGGCGGTCAACGGGAAGCTCAATCACCTCGTCCACCAACTTATGAAGTTCCTCCCAGCGGTCGTTATGTGGGACAGCAACCGTAACATTCGCGTGTTTTTTCAGTTCTGAGATCAAGTCCTTGCGGAAATCGTACAGGCCGCCGCTGTGATTGGCCAGTATTGCAATTCGCTTTTTCATCGTCTCTCGTCCAACGCAAGTGTTTTTAGCTCGTTGTACTTCATCATAACAACATCGCTTCTATATTTCCCCACGGAGGGGACATTTTGCTGCCCGCTCAGGTTATTCACGATCATCTGCGGCGTTTTTACGCCGCATTCATAGGCGTGCGGATAACCGCCTCCAAAGCGCGGATTGACCTCGGAAATATAATACGCATCCCCGATTTTGAAGATATCCATATCGATCTGCGCACGATACCCGCTTTCTTCAACAAAACGCGAAATCAGCGCAAACAGCTGTTCGTCCTTAAAGGAGATCGCCTTATCCGTCTCTCCGGCCCGCATCACCAATTTGTTCTTCGTAAAGGCGGCAACAACATGCCCGGAAAGCATATCCGTGTAAACATCCGCGCCGATTTCCTGCCCATTCAGAAACTCCTGAATGATCATGTCTGGCTGGTGCTGAAAGAGGAAGACTGCCGTTTCCATATCCTCCGCCTTGGAGATGTGCAGACTCGCGCTGCCAAAGCGTGGCTTTACAAAAACCGGAAATGCGACCTCGCCATCAGCCAACGCCTGTTCAAACGCCGAGAATTGTACATAGGTTTTTGCGCAGCGGTAGCCATGCTCTGTCAGCCAGTTATACATTGCCCATTTGTCAAGGGCCATTTCACACAACTCGTAGGAGGAACCTACAACCGTTGTGCCAATAGCTTCAAACGCTTCTTTGTGTTGAGCCAAAAGCGACAGTTCCGGATCAATCAGAGATAAAACACCATCGATGTGCTCACTTTTACAAATCGTTAATATCTCATCGACATAACCAGGTGCGGTCATTCGAGGGACGATGCGGAAAGAATCTGCATCATAAAGCGCAGGTGCATACGGGCTGCAATCGGTCACAAAAACTTTGCCAGAAGGGCCGACCGCATCTTTGAAATATTGAACAACTTTATTTCTCGTTCCGCAGCTAAGAATTAGAATGTTCATGATAAATCACTCCATTTTTTCTCCAACACAACTTCTAATCCGTGCGAGATTTCCCTCACTACTTTGGGTGTTGACCTGCACTCCCGACCTGTTGAGCACCTTGCCAACTGTCCCCAGTAGAATGCGTAAATCCGTAATAAAACTGATATGCTGCACATACTCCAAGTCATATGCAAATTTCTGCTCCCACGTCAGCGTGTTTCTTCCGTTTATTTGAGCCAGACCTGTGAGTCCCGGTCGCACATCGTGCCTATGGCGCTCATCCGCTGTGTAATAGAGCAAGTATTCAACCAGCAGCGGTCTCGGCCCCACGATGCTCATCTTGCCGCGGAAAATATCCCACAGCTCCGGCAGCTCATCCAGGCTTGTTGCTCTCAAATTGCGGCCAAACTTCCCTAACCGGATTTCGTCTGGCAGCAGGTTGCCGTTTTCATCCCGCGCGTCGCTCATACTGCGGAACTTATGGAGTTTGAAAATTTTCTCATCCCTTCCCGGACGCTCCTGGCAGAAGATCACAGGGCTTCCGAGCTTCACACGCACAAGAATCGCCGTCACCAGCAGCAGCGGCGACAGGACGATCAGCGCGCACCCGGACAGCACGATGTCCAGCAGGCGCTTGGTGTATTTTTCATAAAACCCCGCCTTGTGCCGCATCAGAACATCCCCCGGATGACCTCGCACACGCGGTCAACGTCGTCCATGCTCATTTTCGTGTCGCTGGGCAGGCACACGCCGCGGGCAAACAGATCGTCGCACACCGTCTTTTCGCTGACGCGGACAAAGGGGTAATCCGCAAAGACCGGCTGCAAATGCATGGGCTTCCAGAGGTAGCGTCCCTCAATGCCAGCCTCGTTCAGCTTTGCCAGCATTTCGCCGGGCGTCACGCCGCAGCCCTCGTCCAGCAAAGCGACAGACAGCCAGCGGTTCGATTCCGCGCAGTCCAGCTTCGGCTGCATGGTCAGCGGCAGGTCTTTCAGGTTTTCGGAGTAGCGGGTAAAGATAGCCCGCTTCTGCTCCACGCGCAGCGGCAGCACCTTCATCTGCCCGCGCCCAATGCCCGCGCAGATGTTGCTCATGCGGTAGTTGTAGCCGATTTCCTCGTGCTGGTACCACGGCGCGTTTTCGCGGGCCTGCGTTGCCAGCTTCAGGGCATGCTTGGCTTCCTCTTCCGTCTGGCACAGCAGCATCCCGCCGCCGGAGGTAGTGATAATTTTATTGCCGTTGAAGGAAAGCGCGCCGAACTCGCCAAAGGTGCCGCACTTCTGGCCGTTGTATGTAGAACCCAGCGCCTCGGCGGCATCTTCGATCAGGGGAACGTTGTGCTCACGGCAGATAGCAGTAATCTCATCCAGCTTGGCCGGGTTGCCGTATAGATGCACCGCAACCACCGCCTTGGGTACACCGTATAGTTCAAAGGCATGGCGCAGGGCGGCGGGATCCATATTCCACGTCTCCCGCTCGGAGTCGATGAACACCGGCTTCGCGCCGCAGTAGACGACAGGGTTGGCCGAAGCGGAGAAGGTCAGGCTCTGGCAGAACACCGCATCGCCGCGCTTCACGCCCGCGAGGATCATCGCCAGATGCAGCGCCGCCGTGCCGGCAGACAGAGCGACAGGATAGCCCTTGCCCATGTAGGTACCCATCGCTTTTTCAAATTCGTTAACATTCTCGCCCAGCGGCGCGATCCAGTTCTTCCGAAATGCATCGTTAATGTACTCCAGTTCATAGCCCTCACCCGACATATGCGGGCTGGCCAGCAAAAGTCGTTTACCCATTTTCCGCTCCTGTGTTTTTTGTCCAACGGATGCCAAAGTATGCTTCTGTCGGGCATGTTGGTTGTGCTCAAAAGTATCGTGAATCCGCGTCATGTCTTTCTGCCACTATGGCATGCAGCAATATGCAAGTTCATCGATCTGGCATATTACTGCTTCCCACCCGAAAAAACGTTTGAATTAAGCCATTTTTATCGCTCAATTATACTGCATATAGACAAAAAGTGCAATACCTAACAACAGATGAAAAAGCAGGGCGTGGTCACGAGCCAGCATATTCTCCTTCCTTTCACAAGGGAGTTGCCCATGGAATCCTTCAATCTGGAATATTACCGCGCCTTTTATACGGTGGCACAGACCGGCAATGTCACAAAGGCCGCCGAGGCTGCTGTGCCTGTCCCAGCCCGCCGTAACCCGCTCCATCCACCGGCTGGAGGAGTCTCTTGGCTGCAAGTTGTTTACCCGCGTTTCCCGCGGCGTGCGGCTCACCGCGGAAGGCACGGCGCTTTTTCCCATGTGGACAGCGCTTTCAAATCTCTGTCCAACGGCGAACGCGAGCTGAAGCGGCTGGCCGCTTTTGAAGCAGGTACGCCGATCATCGGCGCTGCGGAGACGCCGCTGTACCATTTCCTGCTGCCGAAGCTGGGGCAGTTCCGGGAGATGCATCCCAATGTGACGCTTCAGGTGCAGGGCAGCTCCACACATGAGACGATCCAGATGCTCCGCGCAGAGCAGGCGGATGTAGTGCTGGCAGTTTCTCCGCTGACAGATGTGGAGGACTTGTCCGTGACTGAGCTTGCCTCTTTTCGTGACGTGTTTGTGGCCGGGCCCAGATTCAAATCGCTGGCCATCGGCATTCTGCCATCCCTGTTCGCACAGAGCCTTCTGACGCAGGAGGGCTTTTTCGCGCTCGATACAGAACCCATCCCTGCCCGTCAGATTCTGTTGGTGCATCGCGGCGAGGGCCGAACCTCACTGCTGTGCATACTCACAAGCAGTAAAAGAAAAAAGCCTTGCCATATCAAGGCTTTGCAGGTGAGAAGAACTCCGCTTTTCGACAAGAATGTTCGAAAAACGGAGTTCATTTCATTACCACAGCCCCATCACACGCTGCATCAGCAGACTGACGGCGGTGATGCCCGCCCAGCAGCAGGCTCCCAACAGCAGAGGTTTTCCCCCGCTCTTTACCAGCTTGACCACGTTGCTGTTCAGTCCGATGGCCGCCATAGCCATGATGATGAAGAACTTGCTCAGCTCCTTCAGCGGCTGAAACACCGCTGAAGGTACGCCCAAGGACGTGCAGATGGTGGTAACTACCGACGCGCAGACGAACCACAGGATGAATAGGGGGAACGCGTTCTTCAGCCGGAAGCCGCCCTGCCCCGTTCCCGCCTTCTTCGCCTGCATCAGCGACAGCACCAGTGTGATGGGGATGATGGCCAGCGTGCGGGTCAGCTTGACGGTCACCGCCTTATCCAGCGTCTGGCTGCCCAGTTCCCACATGCTGTCCCACGTGGAGGCCGCCGCCGTGACGGAGGAGGTATCGTTCACCGCCGTACCGGCGAAGATACCGAAGGACTCGCCGGAGGCAGTATCAAACCCGATGGCCTGTCCCAGCAGCGGGAACAGCAGCGCCGCCAGTACATTGAAAAAGAAGATGACCGAGATGGCCTGCGCCACCTCCTCGTCGTCGGCGTGGATCACCGGCGCGGTGGCGGCGATGGCGCTGCCGCCGCAGATGGAGGAGCCTACGCCGATGAGGGTGCTGATATTGCCGTCGATATGCAGCAGCTTGTGAAGGGCAAAGGCCACCAGCAGCGACGTGGCGATGGTGCAGATGATGATGGGCAGGAACTGCTTTCCGGTTTGCAGCACCACGTTCAGATTCAGGCCGAAGCCCAGCAGCACCACGGCGGTCTGGAGAATTTTCTTTGAGGTGAAGCCCACGCCCGGCTTGCAGGCTGCGCCGGGCGTCCAGAACAGGGCGATGACCATGCCGATGACGATGGAGAACACCGGACCGCCGATGACCGGCACCAGCTTGCCCAGCAGCCACGAGGGCATGGCGATGGCAAGGCACACCGCCATGCCGGGGAGATATTTTCTGATGGTTTGCATACGATTTCTGATTTACTTCCGTTCCTTGCGGATGGCCTCCACCATGCGGGTCAGTCCGGTCTCGATGATGCTGCGGGGCATGGCCAGATTCAGCCGCACGTAACCGGCGGCGTTGCCCACGAACAGGCCGTTGCCGCCCTCCAGCAGCACGCCTGCCTTGTTGGCGAAGAAGTCCGGCAGGTCCGTGGTCTCCGGCAGGCATTTGCTCAGGTCGACCCATGCCAGATAGGTAGCCTCCGGGATATACATCACCGCCTCCGGCAGCTCACGGGTCAGGAACTCCTTCACAAAGGCGAAGTTCCCGTCCAGATATTCCTTCAGCGCCTCGTGCCACGCGCCGCCCAGCTCATAGGCCGCCTTGGCCGCCGTCAGGGACATGGGGTTCACCGCGCCGAACAGCTTGTCCCGCTCCTTGAACCGCGCCCGCAGCGCCGCGTCGCGGATGATGATATTGGAGAAGGCCAGGCCCGCCAGATTGAAGGTCTTGCTGGGAGCCATACAGGTGATGAGCTTGGGGTAGTCCTCCATCACCCTGGCCATAGGGATATGGCGGCGGCCGCAGCGGATCAGGTCGCAGTGGATCTCGTCGGACACCACCCAGAGGTTATACTTCCGCATGATCTCACCGGCCCGGCGCAGCTCCTCCTCCGTCCACATGCGGCCGGTGGGGTTCTGGGGATTGCACCAGAATACCAGCTTGCAGGCGGGATCGGCGCACTTCTTCTCAAAGTCCTCGAAGTCCATCTCAAAGGTGCCGTCGGCCTTTTTATGGAGTGGGGAGGTCAGCACACCCACACCGGCGTACTCCGCCGCGTGGACAAAGTAGCCGTAGGCCGGGGTGTTCACCAGCACCTTTTCATCCCTGGTACACAGTGTCTCCGTCAGCTGGTACAGGGCGGGAATGATGCCCGGCGTCACGCACAGCTGCTCTTCAGGGAAGCTCCAATCGTAGTGGTTTCTGCACCATTTGGAGAAAGCATTGTAATATTCGTCGTTATACAGGCCGGTATAGCCGAAGATGCGGCGGTCGATACGGCCGCGGAGAGCGTCCAGAATCTCCGGGGCCACGCCGAACTCCATGTCGGCCACCCACATGCGGACGAACTCCTCGTCCTTGTAGGGGAACACCTTCTCCGGGCCGGCATGGAAGATATAGCCCCGGAAGCCGTCGGTATTCAGTGCATTGGTGTGGCGGCGGTCGATGATCTCGTCAAAGTTGTAGGTCATTGTGGTTGCTCCTTTCTTTTTCAGTGATGGTCGCATTTCTGACACTGTATCATGGATGTTTCACCCGCGTCTTTATAAAACACACCCGCCCACTGGCAGATGCTCTGCAGGATCAGCACCACGGAAGCGCCCTTTTCCAGCTTTCTCTGGTACATATCCACACCTCCTGTGTCTTCTTTATTATAGTGGGATATGCAGGCACTTTCAAGTCACTATGAAATTTATAAGCGGGTGTGTTTTTACACCCGCTTATGGTCTACCCGCTTATGGTCTCAAAGCTCCTTCTTGTTGTCCGCGCCGGGGGTGGTGACGATGACCTTCTCCGGCGTGGTGTCCAGAAACACATCACCGACAGCCAGCTTGCCTTCGGCCGTCACGTCCTTGAACGCCACAGGCGCCACATTGGGTGCGCCATTGGCGCAGGTCGCCAGCGTGTGTCCTGTCTGTCAGGAAGCCCTCTCCGACGAGGAAAGCGCCGAAGCGCCGCCTGCGGCGGAAGAAGCGAGGCGGTTTCGAGGAAGTGTCCTGACTGCCGGCCGCGGCAGCGGCTGGGAGCCGGCTGACACGACGGTGAGCGCCGAGGCGCACGCAAAAAAATCACCACCCAAATGGGTGGTGATTTATGGAGCGGGCGACGAGGCTCGAACTCGCTTCTCGGCATCCCACGAATGGCTGTCGCCATTCGCAGGAGCCCTGCCTCACCTCTTGATTTGACGCGCTTCGCGCAGGTCGAGGCAGCAAGTTCAGGCCTGCCCGCGACATTCCAAAAAGAAAACACCATCCTGACGGATGGTGTTTCTTTTTGTGATTACCCACAGGTTTTGTTGTTCGCACTCCCGCCCACCGCAAGGAAGGGGGAGTGTGAGGGGGAAACCTTTGCGGGTTTCCCCACTCGCGTTCAATCATCCGCCCGCAGGCGATCACTTTTGCGCAGCAAAAGTGCCGCTCCAAAAAAGAAGAGACACACATTCGTGTGTCTCTTCTTTTTTGGAGCGGGCGACGAGGCTCGAACTCGCTTCCCGGCATCCCACGAATGGCTGTCGCCATTCGCAGGAGCCCTGCCTCACCTCTTGATTTGACGCGCTTCGCGCAGGTCGAGGCAGCAAGTTCTCCGGTGCTGCGGCACATTCCAAAAAGAATACCCCATCCTGTCGGATGGGATTTTCTTTTTGGAGCGGGCGACGAGGCTCGAACTCGC
>UMHI01017290.1_pt1 | contig 43420 bp, 42 predicted proteins | sample 1965481 | NCBI WGS metagenome assembly UMHI01 (sample SAMEA4836093, study PRJEB28245) | human gut metagenome | biome: gut microbiome; material: fecal sample | place: Denmark | collected 2008 | reverse complement strand
TTGACTTGCGCGGGTGGTCCAGAGATTAGTCGCGGGTTGTTTAATGAAGAATAATTCTTGTCGTGACAACACCAATAACAGATTAAATGCAACCGTTTATGAGTAATCAACGATGGCACTGATGCAGGACAATGTAGTGAAGCTATCTTCAGGAATTCATTTCGTGAGCGGCATCGATACGGATGCGGGAAAGACCGTCTGCACGGGGTGGCTTGCTCGCGAACTTCTGCGCTGCGGACGTCGTGTGGCCACCATGAAATTGGTGCAGACCGGTTGCGGAGACTACAGTCCGGACATTCGCCTGCACCGGCGTCTGATGGGGGTGACGCTGCCCGAAGACGAGGAAGGGATCACCGCGCCCGAACTTTTCACCTACCCGGCGTCACCTCATCTGGCGGCCAAAATCGATGGCCGACCGATCGATTTCGCGCATCTGATTGACTGCGCGAACATACTGGCCGAAGGCTACGATGTGGTGCTTGTCGAAGGCGCCGGAGGTTTGGCCGTGCCCCTGACGGAAAATTTACTGACGGTTGATTTTGTGTGCGCGCAGAACTGGCCTTTTGTTTTCGTGACTTCGGGGAGGTTAGGCTCCATCAATCACGCCGTGTTGTCTCTTGAGGCGCTGCAGCGACGCGGGGCCGAACTTTCGGCCGTGATCTTCAATCAATGCAACCCGATGCCCGACGCAACGATTGAAGAGGATACGCGGGAATATATGAAGCGGTATTGTTTCAGTCGATTCCCGCAGGCGCTGTGGTTGGAGTGCCCGGTCTTTGCCCCCGACGAGATCGGCTGATATCAGAGTCACGAAAAAAACGTTTTGCAACGCGGCTGATGCGCGAAATTAAGCGAGCCGACAGCTTGCTTTTGTTAGAATGCACGGCTATTAAGTAGAAAAGTGCTCTCAGCGTTTGTCGTGGGCGCACAGCGGCCCTGCGGCTTTGTGCGGCAGTCCGCATTTTTGTTTAATCCAAAGGCTAATTTCATGCTTCTTGAGTTGTTCCGCAATCACAAGCGCTGGCTGATGTTCATCGCCATGGTGCTCGTGATTCCCAGCTTTGTGGTCACAGGTATCTATTCCTACAACCGAATGATCAGCGACGACGGCGCCATCGCCAAGGTTGACGACGTTTCGATCCTTCCGCAGCAGTTTGACGAAGCCAAGCGCCAACGTCTGGAAAACCTGCGCGTGCGTCTCGGTGAAGAATTCCGCTCCAATATGCTCGACAGCCAGGAGGCCAAGGTCGCGCTGCTCGAAGCGATCATGAACGAACGCAGTCTCATCGGTGAGACGTCTCTTGAAGACATTCATGTGAGCGAACAGGTCGCCATCGAAATGATCAAGACCTTCCCGCGCTTTCTCACCGACGGTAAATTCGACGCCCAGAAATACACCAACTATCTGGCCGCTTCCGGCATGAGTGATGAATATTTCGTGCACATGATCCGCGGTGAAATCAGCCGCAATCTGCTCACCGAAGGCATCACCCGCACGACGTTGGTGCCCGATACCGCCTCGCGCAGCATCTTCAACCTTCTCACGGAAAAGCGTGAAGCCGCCGTGCACAACCTGAGCGTCGGCGAATACATGGTCAAAGTGAAGGTGTCTGACGAAGACGCCAAGAAGTACTGGACGGACAACCAGAAGCAGTTTGAACGTCCCGATGCCGTCAATGTCGAATACGTTGTGTTCTCTCCGGATCTCTTTAAGAACGTTGAACCCAGCGAAGAAGACATCAAGACCTTCTACGAACAGAACAAGGGCCGCTTCCAGGCTCCGGAAGAACGGCGAGCCTCCCACATCTTGATTGACTTCGGTCAGGGCAAGGACAAGGCTAAGGCCAAGGCCGAAGAAATCTTCAAGCAGGTCAAGGCCGATCCCAAGGCATTTGCCGAAGTGGCCAAGAAGGAATCGGCCGATCCGGGCAGCGCCAAGGAAGGCGGTGATCTGGGCTGGTTCACGAAGGGCATGATGGTGCCGGCGTTTGAAGACGCGGTCTTTAACGCCAAGGAAGGCGACATTGTCGGTCCGGTGGAATCCGAATTCGGTTTCCACATCATTTCGGTCACCGGCGTCAAGGCGACGGCCGCCAAGCCCCTGGCTGACGTTCGTGCCGAAATCGTGAAGCTCTATCAGGATCAGGAAAGCCAGAAGCGCTTTGCCGAAGAAGCCGACAACTTCACCAACATGGTTTACGAACAGAGCGATTCGCTCAAGAGCGTGATCGAAAAGTACAACCTCAAGCCCGTGACGCTCAACAACGTGACGGCTGAAGGCCCGAGCGATGCGGCTCAGAAGAAGTTCCTCAACCAGCACGTCATGGAAAACCTCTTCGGTGAAGAATGTCTGGTTGAAAAGCGCAACACGCAGGCCATCGAAGTTGCTTCCAACACGCTCGTTGCCGCTCGCGTGACGGCTTATCAGCCGGCTCACATCGCCAAGTTTGAAGACGTTCGCGCCGACATTCTTTCGCTTCTAACAACCGAACGCGCTCTTGACGCCGCCGAAAAGGACGGTCAGGCTCTGCTTGCCAAGATCAAGTCCGGTGAAGCTAAGGACGTGAAGTTCGACAAAGCCGTGACCGTGTCCCGTTCTCAGCCTCTGGGTTGGGACTTCAACCTGATCAATTCGCTCATGCGTGTTCCCGCCAAGGAACTGCCCGCCTATATCGGCGTGCGCACTCCCACGGGCTACACGCTGGTGCATATCACCAAGTCCGAAACGGTTGAGCCCGACGCCTCCGCTCTGGAAGGCACGCGCAACGAGCTGGCCGGCATGTTCGGTCAGGCTGAAGAAAACGCCTATCTCGACAGCCTGCGCGCCAAGCACAACGCTGTGGTCCTGAGCAAGGATTACCTGCCGGGCGCCGAGGAAAAGAAGGCTGAATAAGCTTTAGCGCTCAAGGTGCCGTTTTCACGGCGGCATCAAAACGAAGAACCGGAAGATCGATAGCTGACCTTCCGGTTTTTTGTGTCCGTAAGCCTGAGGAAAATTATTCGAGAGTCGGTTCCTAGCCACAGAAACGAATAAAGGCGAATTACGACGAAACGTCGGTGGTTCAGGCCAAATTCAGAATGTCAATCGGAGGATACGGTTTTCTGTCAGTGGCTCATGCGTCCTTCAAACAGGCGTTTGAAAAACGATCTCGGAAGCTGAGCCAGAATGACGGCGCTCAGCATCAGGCTGCAACCCAGAAGTTCGCGGGAATTCATGGATTGCGACAGAATCAGCCAGCCTGCGATGACGCTCACAACGCTTTCAAGACTCAGGATCAGAGAAGCCACGGTCGGATTGACGCCGCGCTGGCCGATGATCTGAAGCGTGTAGGCGATGCCGTTGCTGCAGATGCCGGCGTAGAGGAAGGCGGGAGCGGCTGCCTTCATGGCTTCGAGCGTGGGCGGCTCGAAGATCATCATCAGGATGAAGCCCAAGATGCTTCCCACAAAGAACTGAATGCAGCTCATGCGAACGCCGTCGACGTGGTCGGTGTAGTGGTCGATTACGAGGATGTGTGCGGTGTAGCTAAACGCACAAGCCAGCACCAGGCCGTCGCCGAGGCTCAGGGAGAATTCTCCGGGAGGCATGCACAGGTAGTAGAGCCCAAGGCACGAAAGCACGACCGCAATCCACACCAGAAAGCCCGTCTTGCGACCGATGAACATGCCGACGACCGGAACGATGACGATGTACAGGCACGTCAAAAATCCCGCTTTGCCCACCGTGGTGTAGAGAAGTCCGAACTGCTGCAGCGATTCGGAAACAAAAAGCACGATGCCGCAGAGAATGCCGCCCGTCCAGACCTTGGAATTTCTCCAAGGGTTGGATTTTTCGCCTGTTGCCTCATTGATCTTCCTGCGCGTGATCCGATCCAAAATCGGTAGCACCGCCAACAAAAAAAGTCCGCCGATGATGGAGCGCGCAAACGTAAAGGCAAACGGTCCGATGTGATTCATGCCGAGGGCCTGCGCGACGAAGGCGGAGCCCCAGATGACGGCGCACAAGAAAAGAATGAAACTGTTGCGGACTTGAAGCGGCATGACGATGAAAGACAAAACTGCAGACAAGAAACGTTGGCATTCTAAACGAGCGCACCTTGTTTTCAGAACCGTCCGAAAAGCCGAAGAGTGCCGTTTTGAGGCGTAGAATCAAGGCATTGCTGAATTCCTATTGTTGAGAAAACAATTTATAACAAGGAGGCGAATATGGCGATAGCAAGAACGCTATACGAGAAGATTGTGGAGAGCCACACGGTCAAGCGTATTGACGGGGAAACGGTGCTTCTTTACGTGGACGCTCACTTTGCCAACGAATACACGAGTCCGCAGGCTTTCAGCGGTGTGCGCGAGCGCGGCTGCGGCGTTTTTGCTCCCGACTCGCACCTGTGCGTGGTCGACCACATCATTCCGTCAGCCGATGCCAATCCGCGAGTGATTCACGATGAGGCGAGCGCGCTTCAGGCGTCCAATCTCGCCAAAAACTGCCGCGATTTCGGCATTGATGCGTTTTATGGTCCCAACGATGCAGCTCAAGGCATCGAACATGTCTTGATGGACGAGCAGGGGCTCGTGCGACCCGGCATGGTCGTGATCTGCGGCGACAGTCACACGACGACGCACGGTGCGCTGGGAGCTCTGGCCTTTGGCATCGGCACTTCTGAAATCGAACACATTCTTGCCACGCAAACGCTCGTCTATCGTTTGGCTAAGCCCATGCTGATCCGTATCGACGGAAAATTAAAGCCGGAATCAACGGCCAAGGATCTGGCCCTTTATGTCCTGAGAACAATCACTGCCCGCGGAGCGCTCGGTTGCGTCGTCGAATACCAAGGCTCGGGCGTCGAGGCATTGAGTGTTGAAGAGCGCATGACGCTTTGCAATCTCACGGTGGAAGCCGGAGCGCGCGGGGCGATTATCGCCCCGGACGAAAAGACGCGCGAGTGGGTGCGCACGCACTGGCTCGACTTTGATCAGAATGAGTTTGAAGCGGCTTCGCGCTACTGGAAGACGCTTGCTTCCGACCCCGAGGCGGTCTTTTCCAAGACCGTTGTGATCAATGCGGGAGACGTCAAGCCCATGGTGACATGGGGAACGAGTCCCGATCAGTGTGTGGCGTTCGATGAGTCTGTTCCGGCAGCGGACTCTTTCGAGGATCCCGTACAGCGTGCGGCGGCCGTCCGCGCATTGGAGTATCAGGGCATTGAAGCGGGAACGCTCATGACAGAGCTTGCCGTGCAGCACGTCTTCATCGGGTCGTGCACGAATGCCCGGATTTCAGACCTGAGAGCTGCCGCTGCCGTGGTAAAGGGACGCAAGGTGGCGCCGGGGGTTCGCGCTCAGGTGGTGCCGGGCAGCATGCGCGTGAGAAAACAGGCCGAGGACGAAGGCTTGGCCGAGATCTTCAAGGAAGCAGGATTTGAATGGCGCAAGAGCGGCTGCTCGCTGTGTTTGGCCATGAACGATGACATTTTGCAGTCGGGCGTGCGCTGTGCATCGACCACGAACCGAAATTTCGAGGGGCGCCAGGGAAGAGGTGCGCGCACGCATCTGGTGAGTCCGGCTGCTGCAGCAGCAGCCGCGATTACGGGCAAACTGACCGATCCCGCAATGCTGTAATACGAAAGGAGCTCAGAAATGGACAAATTTACGTTGCTCACGACCGGTGCCGTTGCCTTGGAAGCCGACAATATCGATACCGATCAAATTATGCCCAAGCAGTTCCTGCGCGGAATCGACAAGTCGGGACTCGACAAGGGGCTCTTCTACAACCTCAGGCACAAGGCGGACGGCTCGCTGGATCCGAAGTGCGTGCTCAATTCCCCTGCTGCGGCTAAGGCCGCCGTACTCCTGGCCGGCCCTAACTTCGGATGCGGTTCAAGCCGCGAACACGCCGTCTGGGGACTTTTGCAAGGTGGTTTCCGAGTGGTTGTGGCGCCGAGCTTCGGAGAGATCTTCTACAGCAATTGTTTCAACAACGGCCTTTTGGCGTGCAAAGTTTCGGTCGACGATCTGGAAAAGCTTTTTGATGTCCTGCGCAAGGATCCTCAAGCTGTTTTTACTGTTGATCTCGCCGCACGGACGATTTGTACCGGCGACCTGGTTGTCAGCTTTGCGATTGCGCCGCGTCACAGCCGCATGCTCGAGCTGGGCCTTGACATGGTCGATACGACGCTCTCCGAAATCGATGAGGTCAAGCGTTTTCGCGAGCAGCACGAACGGGAGTTTCCGTGGATGAGCGGGTTGCCCGGCAAGGCCAAGCGCGTGTTGGTGGCAAGAGGTGAGTCGTTGCCTTAATTCCGAAGTCGGGGAGGGGGCGAACGGTACCGATTACAATGGATCTATCTGTGTTGACGCTCCCTATTCCGGAGGACGAACGCAAAAGAGAAAGCTAATTGTCATTTTGAGCTTCGCAACCCTGTTGACAGGTTGCGAAACAATGCCTTAGTCCCAATCTCAATCGCTTGCCGTGCCCTATGACCCGGAGGTGACTACCGTAACTTCAAACACGGATTCGGAAGCCTTGATGAAGCGGCGGATTGCCGAACTTGAGGCTCAGCTTGCCGAAGCAAAAAAAGTATCAATGCAGGAGCGTGAGGCAGAAGCACCTGAAGTTGGGTACTACAAAGTGTTCCAGACTCTGGACGATGGGGCACTTGCAGAAAGCTGTGACAGACCGGATGCTTTGGTTTGTTTGGGAAAAATCGTATTCATTCCCAAATCTGTGGACGGAATGTTGTACGACGACAAGATGGTCCGGATTAACAACCCGCAAGTCATTGATGTTCTGAAGTACGAAAATCGAATGGGCGTTCAAAAGACCGTCCCCGTTGTTGTCGAGAAGAAAAAATGACAGGGAACCGATAGTCTTTCAGGGACAGACAAAAACAGCGCGAAATTCGCGCTGTTTTTGTCTGAAAAGTGAACCGCAATCAGTTATCTGCGGGATCCTGTGAAGAAATTCATCAGAGCGGATCGCCCGAACGAAGCAGCAGACGTGCGATTTCTGCGGCGTTGTGCAGATCAAGCTTGCGGTATGCAGAGCCGCGGTGTACCTGAACGGTTTTTTCGCTGATGCCGAGGTTTTCGGCAACCTGCTTGTTGCTCATGCCGTGGGCGACCATGCGGATCACTTCGCGTTCGCGTTGCGTGAGCTGCATCAAGCGGCTGCGGAAGGAGGAGAGCTCCATTTCCGTGCGGCGATGGTTGAGGTTGTTCATCACGGCGCTGCCGATGGCGGTGAGCAGACGCTGATCGTCGACGGGCTTTTGCAGGAAGTCAACGGCGCCGAGCTTTAACGTGCGCACGGCCATATCAATGTCACCGTGGCCGGAAATGAAGATGATCGGCAGATCAATGCCGAGTTCACGCATCTTGTCCTGGAGTTCCAGGCCGCTCATGCGGGGCATGCGAACGTCGAGAACAAGGCAGCCGGGACGCTGGAAGTCGCCGGAGCTGATGAAGTCCAGGGCGTCGGAATAGACTGCCACATCCCAGCCTTCACCCTCGATCAGAAAGGCCCATGAACGACGCATTGCGTCATCGTCGTCAATCACGCGCACCAGCGGCTTCAGCGACTCCACTTTGATTTCTCCGGTCATATAACCCTGTTTGTCGGCAGGGTTGACAATATTACACGCAGTGTCGAAACATTGGTTCAGACACTCACCCATCATGCCGCGCATTTTAGCAACAGGCAAAGCTTCCGTTATAAAAATTCAGAAACTGGAGAGAACGCCGAGTTTCTGAAGTGCTTGACATACCTGAATGGCATCCGGATTACTCAATTGCCCGTATAACAAGCTTTCCTTCAGTGTTGTCAAAGGTATTTGTGACAATTTTAAGCAACGTGCTACCGACGGTTTCGGTAGGCCTGCCACGCCCCAATCGCTCAGGAAAACTTCACCTGGAAAATCGGTCCTCGGTGCATGGGATCTAAACAACACCCCTCTTCAGAGGGGTGTTGTTTAGACTCATAAGCTCATGGAAACAACAAAAAGGCGCTTCAATGGGCGCCTTCAGGATGGTCAGGCCAACAGCAGGATGCCTGCGAGCACCCAGACAAAGAGAAAGATGGTGTTTGCAGTCATCAGAATGATCGGCGCCCAGCCTACGGCCTTGAGCTTGCCGAGGCTCGTCTTGATGCCGAGCGCGCCCATTGCTACGAGAATGAGAAGCTGCGAGGCCTGAGCAAGCGCGTCGCTTACCGACGTCGGGATGACTCCGGCAACATTGAGTGCGGCGAGCGCCACGAAGCCGATCAGAAAGAGGGGAATTTGCGCAAAGGGATTGACGGTCTTGGGGCCGTTGAGTTCTCCGTGTTCGCCCTTTGCGGCAAACAACGCCGTAAAGACGAACATCATCGGAATGAGCATCGCCACGCGCAGCATCTTGGTCATGGTTGCGGTCTGAAGCGCGTCGTTGCCGAGCATTGCGCCCGCGCCCACCACCTGGGCTACGTCGTGGATGGTGCCGCCCAGAAGCAATCCCGCGCGAGACGATTCAAACCCGAGAAGTTCGCAGAGGATCGGGTAGAGGATCATCGAAATCGTGGACAAGGCCGTCACGGTCACGATGATGACCAAAAGAGCCTGCTCTCTTAATGCCTTTTTGTCGATCACGAGCGCTAAGGCGGCTGCGGCACTGGCGCCGCAAATGGCAACCGAGGCGCCAGCCAGAGCACCTTCCGCACGCGGCCATCTGATCCAGCGGTTCAAAAGCATGGAAAAAGCCACGGTTGCAAAGACACCCGTGATGAGGACGGTGATGGAGCCCAGGGAGAGCTGCGCGAGTTCTTCGGCGGTGATGCGTGCGCCGAGAAGTCCCACGCCGATGCGAAGGAAATTCTTGGCGCACAGTTCAATGCCCGCCACGGCGCGATCATCCTCGGAGATGAAATGAAACGCCATGCCGAGAAGCAGGGCGTAGAGAACGGTCGGGCCGCCGTACGTGTTGGAGACAAACAGCGCGGCGGCGCCGATCACGACGGAAGATAGTACGCCGCGCCAGCGGCACTCAATCCAAGATTTCATAGGAACCGGGATCCTTGTCGGACCGAAGGAGAGAGAAACAGAAAGACGTAGATGCGCCGGAAGAAAGAGTGCCGCCGACAGGAAGAATCTTACGGATCAAGATTCCGGAAAGGCGAAAAAATCGTTAAAAATGAAGGGTTTATTGACAGGATCGGAAAGGGGCTTCCCATGGCCCCGGGTTTGATCTGACTGAGAATGTAAGGATAAAACCGTTAATTTGATATTTGTCAAATCTGCGCCGGCAGCCAGACACAAAAACGCCGCTTTGCAGAGAAAGGCAAAACGGCGTTGATGTCGGCCCGGTGCGAAAAGACCGGAAGCGTTTACGCCCGCACGATACGGGAATTGACGATTGCGGCGGCTTCGCCCACCGGCAGCATTTCCTTCTTGTCGAGGCTGCGGCGGCAGACGTATTCGACTTCACCGGTCTTCAAGCCGCGGTCGCCGATCACGATGCGGTGCGGCACGCCGATGAGTTCCCAGTCGGCAAACATGGGGCCAGCGCGCATATCGCGGTCGTCGAGTATGACGTCGGCGCCCAGGTCCTTCAATTCGGCGTAGAGCTTGTCGGCGGCTTCGCGCACGGCTTCGCTCTTGGCGTAGTTCATCGGGCAGATGACGACTTCAAACGGAGCGATCTGATCCGGCCAGATGATGCCCTTGTCATCGTGGCACTGTTCGATGGCAGCGCCCGCAACACGGGACACGCCGATGCCGTAGCAGCCCATTTCGAGAACCTGAGGCTTGCCGTTTTCATCAAGATAGGTTGCCTTCATGGCTTCGGAGTACTTCGTGCCGAGATAGAACACGTGACCGACTTCGATGCCGCGCTGCAGACGGATCTGCCCCTTGCCGTCCGGGCTCTTGTCGCCTTCGACGACGTTGCGCAGGTCGGCAACCTTGGGTTCGGGAAGGTCGCGCCCGAAGTTGGCGCCCGTGTAGTGAAAGCCCGTTTCGTTGGCGCCGCAGCAGAAGTCGCTCATGTTGGCGACGGTGCGATCGGCGTACACCACGACGTCTTCGGAAATGCCGATGGGGCCCAGAGAACCCGGATCGGCGCCGTTAAAGTGGGTGCGGATTTCTTCTTCGGTGGCAAAGCGCAGAGCGCCCTTCATTTCGGGCAGTTTGCCGGCCTTGACTTCGTTGAGCTCGTGATCGGCTCGCAGCAGCACGAGCACAATCTTGGCGGGCAACGGATTGCCGTTTTCATCTTCTTCGTCGTGCGCAAGAACGATGCTCTTGACGCAGTCGGTGAGTGCAATGCCGAGGAAAGGCGCGACGTCTTCGCACTTTTCCTTGCCCGGGGTGGCGTGCTTGACGAGTTCCTGAGCGGGAGCCTTGCGTTCGTCAATGAGCGAGAAGGCTTCGGCCAGTTCAATGTTGGCCGCGTAGTCGGAATCGGGGCAGTAAGCGATCACGTCTTCGCCCACGTCGGCGATCACTTGGAATTCCTGAGAGCGTGAGCCGCCGATGGCGCCGCTGTCGGCACGAACGGCGCGGAACACGAGGCCCAGACGCGTGAAGATGCGCATGTAGGCGTCGAACATCACTTCATAGGACTTGCCGGCTTCTTCGGCGTTGCGATCGAAGCTGTAGGCGTCCTTCATCATGAATTCGCGGGCGCGCATCACGCCGAAGCGCGGACGGCGTTCGTCGCGGAACTTCGTGCGAATTTGATAGAAGTTGACGGGAAGCTGACGCCAGCTCGTGATTTCCTGACGTGCCAGATCGGTGATGACTTCTTCGCTTGTGGGCTGAATCACGAAGTCGCGCTGATGACGGTCCTTGAAGCGCAGAAGTTCGGGGCCGTACTTGGCCCAGCGGCCGGATTCCTGCCAGAGTTCGGCGGGCTGAACGATCGGCATGGAAAGTTCGATGGCGCCCGCGCGGTCCATTTCCTCGCGGATGATGGCGGAAATCTTGCGCATGACGCGCATGCCCATCGGCATGAACGTGAACACACCTGCTGCAAGCTTTTTGATGAGGCCGGCACGGGCCGAGTAGATCTGGCTGGGAATTTCGGCGTCGGCCGGAGCTTCCTTGAGCGTCTTGATGAAAAATTGACTGGCGCGCATGAATGTCGAATTGCAAAATGAGACTTCGGAAAGTTTGTCTCGTGTCAAAATGAAGCGTGTTATTTTACTGCGCTCTGTCCTCGCTTGAAAAGGCGGCTGTCGCAGCGTTTGATTGAGGCGGCGGCTCGTTGTGCATTTGCTGCTTTTCGTCTCTTTGCCGGCAGCCTGCGATAATTAGCGGATAGTCGGCTATTTGTCTATTCATGAACGATTCCTCCAATACTCAAGGGCGACCGGCGTCCAAGGACACCGCATCACGGCGTCTCGGGCTTCGTCATCGGTTGACGCTGCGCGAAAAACTGCGCAAAAAGGGGCTCATTTCGAGCATACGCACGCTGCTGCGCTTTGCTGCCGATCGCGCCAGCGAAAACGACCTCACGGAAGTCACTTCCACGATGGCTCTGGCCACTCTGACGGCCATCGTGCCGGTGCTTGCCCTGTCGCTTGCGGCTTTCTCCGCTTTCCCCGGATTTGCCAATGCCCGTCAGGCTCTCGAAGACCTGATCGTGATGAGTCTGCTGCCCGAGCAGTACAGCGAACAGCTGCTGGGCTACATCAGTCAGTTCACGTCACACGCTGCGGGACTCACAACCTTCGGTTTGCTCGGCTTGGCCGTAACGGCTTTTCTTCTGATCGACAAGCTTTTCGTGACGCTCAACCGCATTTTCAAGGTGACGGCACCGCGTCCGTGGTTTCAAAGGGTGCTCATCTATTGGGCCCTGATGACCGTCGGACCTCTGGCGGTGGCCGTGAGCCTCACCATGACCGGCCACTACGCGGCGATGGCTTTGGAAGGGGTTGATCCCGGTCTTTCAAAGACGCTCTACAACGTCGGACAGGTGATTCTGCAGGCTTTGGGCTTTGCCGTGATCTACAAGTTCGTGCCGTCGTGTCGGGTGCATTTCAGCCACGCGCTCGTGGGCGGCGCTGTGGTAAGCGTCTGCGGCTTGGTCGTCAAGCAGCTTTTCGGCATGTGGGTGACGGCCGGAACGCTCACCAACATCTACGGCGCCTTCGTGGCGATCCCCGTGTTCGTGCTCTGGGTGTACGTGGCCTGGTACCTCTTTTTTGCAGGCGCCGCGATTGCCGCGACGATTCCGAAACTCACCGCGGGGCGCTTCCTTGACTACTATCGTCCGGGCAATGATTTTTTGACGGCCTTGGCCATGCTGCGCGAACTCGTGCATCTGCGTCTGCGCCACAAGCGTCCGATTCTCGACGTCGAGGAATTGTGCGACGCGGCCGATACCTATCCGGAGGCGGCCGAGCGCATTCTCTCGCGCCTGGCCGATGCCGGTTACGTCGCTCCCGTCACGACGGAGGCGGGCGGGCGCACACAGGAGTGGGTGCTCGTGGCCGACAGTCAGAAGACAACCCTTTTGCGCGCCTTCGAATTTTTTGCAGTAAGCGGCGGCAATTCACTCGTTTCGAGTAAGATGCAGCGCTTGGCCGGCAAAGAAGGCGCCGGCGGAATTTTGGCCGATTGGTGGAAGGAATTTTCTACAACCGAAGCTTTGAACCGTCCGATGGCGCAGCTATTTGCGCTCAACGACGCCGAGCAGGACTTCTCTTCGGAAGAAGCCATCGAAAACAACTCAAGCACAACACAAAAGCCGTGACTCGAATTCTTGCTGTTGAAACGAGCGGCGACTACGCGAGCGCCGCCTTGCTGGCCGACGGCGAAGTCGTCTGCAACATTTTTAAGGAAAAAAATCGCCATACCGAAAGCCTGATCTCGCTTGCCGACGAAGTGCTTTGCGGCAAAAACCTCAAGGTGGCCGACATGGACGCCGTGGCGTTCGGAGCGGGCCCAGGAGCGTTTACGGGGCTGCGCGTGGCCTGCGGGGTGGCGCAGGGCCTGGCCTGGGCGATCGGCAAGCCCACGGTGCAGGTGGGCAATCTTGCCGCCGCCGCGTATGCCCTGTTTGAGTCGCACCCCGAAGTCAAGCGGGTCTGCGTTGTGAACGATGCGCGCATGCACGAGTGCTATACGGCAAGCTTTGAGCGAGATCCCGAAGGCGGCATGCCCGATGAAGTGCGTGCCCCTGAACTTGTCAAACCCGAAGACGTCGTGCAGATCCTGAGGCAAGACAACGTGCAGGCGGTTATCGGCACGGCTCTTGCTGCGTACGCCGAGGAAATCCTTGTTCCGGAAGGCGTCGTCGCGATCGAAACCGAACAGGTGAGCGCCAGACAAATCGTGGAATTGGCCGCCGTGATGATGAAGGCGGGGCTGGTGACCGATCCGCATCTTGCCGCACCGCTTTACGTGCGCAATCGCGTGGCTCTCACCATTGAACAGCGCCGAGCAGGAGAAAAGCTTTGAGCGAGGTTGCGTTTCGCGCGATGGCGCCCGCAGACCTCGAGGCGGTGGCCGACCTCACGCACCGAGCCGATCCCTTCGGCTGGACGCTGAGAAACTTTTCCGACGCACACGCCTCGGGAAATACGCTCACGGTTTTGACCGTAGACGGGGTGACGGCAGGCATTGCCGCCGTGATGCACGTGCTCGACGAGTCGGAACTTCTGGAAATAGCGGTGCAGCCTGCCATGCAGGGAAGAGGCTACGGCAAGGCGCTGTTGGCGCAGGCCATTGCGCTGGCTCGCCGCAACGGCGCCGTGCGTATGTTTCTCGAAGTTCGGGAGAGCAACGCGCGTGCGCGTAAAATGTACACTTCGTTCGGATTTGAGGAAACCGGACGCCGCAAGAACTACTATCCGACCGAAAACGGGCGGGAGGATGCGATTCTGATGACGGCGCAGTTTTCCCGGTCCGTGCCCCACGATTAAGAAGATTGAGAAAGTAACGCATCAATGGCGCTAACGCGGGAACAAAGTCAAATTTGGCAGGCAATGAATGTCGGCGTGCAGTGGGTGCTGCGCGACGGCATTGATCCGCTTGCGCCGGAACCCAAGCCTGCAGCTTCTGCCGCGCCGGCAGAGGTTAAGCCTTCGTCCGTCTCGCCTTCGGCTACGATCCCCGCAGGTTCCGCACCGGCCGCTCCCGCGGTGGTGCGCCGCGGTCCGATGGCCACGCGCCTGCGTCGACAGCAGGCCGCCGCCGGCATCCAATCGGCTCCCGCCGCAACGACAGCGAATCCCGCAACTTCTGCGGCTGTCGCTCAAACTCTCAAGCCTGCCGCAGCTGCATCGATTGCGACGCGCCCCGCACTGCGTCCCGTTGCGCCGTCCCGGACGCAGTCCGCTGCTGCCTCTCAGGTGCAGGCCGACGCTCAGCTCGTTGCCGAACTTCGCACCGCACGCTGGGAAGACATCAAGGGAATTGCCGATCGGTGCCGTGTCTGCCCGATGGCGGCTGAGCGCACCAACACCGTGGTGGCCGACGGTGCACCGGGCTGCCCCATCGTGATGGTGGGCGAAGCGCCGGGTCGCGAAGAAGACCTTTCGGGCATCCCCTTTGTCGGCAACAGCGGCAAGCTTTTAACTGAAATTCTCAAGGCGTGTTCTCTCGAGCGCGGCAAGGACGTTGCCATCTGCAACGTTCTCAAGTGCCGTCCGCCCGGAAACCGCGACCCCAGGCCCGATGAAGTGGCCGCTTGCGCGGCCTTCCTCGATCGACAGTTGGACCTCCTGCAGCCCAAGCTTTTGATTCTGATGGGCAAGCATGCGGTCTGGCGGCTTTTGGGCGAAGCAAAGCCGATTTCGCAGATGCGAGGTCACCTTTATGAGGTGCAGATTGCGGGCCGCAAGGTGCCTGCGGTTGTTACCTATCATCCGTCCTATCTGCTGCGCAACCCCGTTGCCAAGGAACTCGGCTGGCACGACATCCTTTTTGCCAAGAAAAACGTGCCGCAGGATTGAACTGATTTTTGACTGACTAGAGAAGTAAATGGAATTCGAACTCTGGTATCTGATTGCGGTCCCGATTCTTTTTGCCGCCGGCTGGTGGCTGCGCGGGGTGGATTTCAAACAGCACAAGAAGGCGACGGAGGGCATTGACGAGCACTACGCCAAGGGCTTGTCGCTTTTGCTGAGCGACGACCCCGTGAAGGCCGACAAGGCGATTGATCTTTTCATCGAGGTCGTGCGCCTGGATCCTGAGACGATCGAGCTGCACCATGCCCTCGGCAACCTCTTTCGCCGTCGCGGACAGTTTGATCGCGCCATTCGCCTGCACAGCTTCCTCGTCAACCGCGCCGAGCTGCCCGAAAAGGAACGTGCTCTGGCGATGGCCGAGCTTGCGCTCGATTATCTGAAGTCCGGCATGTACGACCGCGCGGAGTCGGCCTATGAACAGCTTGCCGGCTTCAAGGGGCGCGAAGTCGAGGCGCTTGAGGCTCTGATGCACATCTACTGCACAGAGCGCGAATGGAAGAAGGCCGTGGAGACGGCCGAGCGCCTGCAAAAGAGCGGCAAGGATTTGCATGTCGAAATCAGTCATTACTACTGCGAACTTGCCAACCTCGCGCGCTGCACCAAGGATGCGGCTCGCGCGTCCGAATTCGTGACGAGTGCTCTGAAGGCCAATCCCGACAATCCGCGTGCGCTTTCCTTGGCCGCCGATCTCGCGCTTGATGCGGGCAAGCCGCAGGACGCGCTTGCCGCCTGGGGCCAAATTGAAAAGGCCAAGCCCGCCTATGCGCCCCTCATTGCCGCCAAGAAGGCCGACGTCATGGCCGAAACCGACAAGGCTGCCGCCATGAAGTATCTCAAGGACGTGTTTGCGCAGTCTGGATCAGTGGATGTGCTGACTGCCGCCGTCGCTCGCATGTCCGTGTGGGCCGATGCGCCTACGGCGGCTGCATTTGCCGGTGAAGCCCTCAAGAACCGTCCGTCGCTGTCGGCCTTCTCGGTTCTGTGCAACTTGCGCGCCAAGGCCGATCCCGATGATGAACAGGCAAAACTTCTGGCGGAGGTTACCACCAAGCAGAGCAAGCACTTTGCGCGTTATCAGTGCACGCATTGCGGCTTTTTGGCGCACACTTTTGCCTGGCAGTGCCCGGGGTGCGAACGTTGGGACAGCTTCCCGCCGCTGCGCGTGGACGAAGCCAAGAAGGCTTCCTACCATTAAGAGTCAAAATTGAGCATTTTTGAAAGCCTTCTTTTTGGCAAAAAAGGCTTTGACCATAAATTCGGAGAGACGAGACATGCAGATTGAAGTTGAAAACAAGCTTACGGAATTGCAGGCCGACACCCTCGTGGTGGGTGTCTGGTGCGGCGGCGAAAACGGCAAGCCCGAACTCACGCCCTCGGCGGTGGCCGTTGACAAGGCCGGCGGCTTGATTTCCGCTCAGATTGAAGCGGGCGACTTCAAGGGCAAGCCCTCCGAAGTCGCCGTTTTCTACGGCGTTGCCGGACTGGACTTCAAGCGCGTGATCGTCGTGGGTCTGGGCATGAAGGACGCCTTCAGCGAAAAGACCTTCATCAACGTGCACCGCAAGGTGGCGCGTTTTGCAAAGAACGGATCCGTTGCTTTGACTTCCGCAGAATGGACGCTGCCCGAACGCGACGAAGCGTGGGCCGCCCGCAGTGCCGTGCGAGAACTTCTCTTTGCCTCGCACAAGTCCCGCGGGCTGAAGACCAAGGGCAAGGGGCCGCAGGCCGTTGAAAAGATTCTCTGGGTTTCCGAAACGGATGTGGCCTCAAGCCTTCAGGTGGGCTGCGTGTCCGCCGGCGCCATGATCTGGGCGAAGGAACTTCAGGACCTGCCGCCCAACATCTGTGATCCGCAGTTCCTGGCCGAGGCCGCAGAAAGCGTGGTGCGCGAATTCGAAAAGACCGCAGGCAAGTCCGCCAAGGGCAAGCTCACCGTCAAGGTGCTCGACAAGGACGCCATCGACGAGGCCGGCATGGGCGGCGTGATCGGCGTGAGCAAGGGCAGCCAAACCGATCCTGTCTTCATTGAACTCGCCTGGCAGGGCGCGGATGCCTCCAAGGCTCCCGTCGTGCTCGTCGGCAAGGGCGTGACGTTTGACGCGGGCGGCATTTCCCTCAAGCCGAGCCGCACGATGGATCAGATGAAGTTCGACATGTCGGGCGCCGCCGTCGTCATGGCCGCCGTCAAGGCCGCCGCCGAAATGGAACTCAAGGAAAACGTGGTGGCTCTCGTGCCCGCCGTGGAAAACCTGCCTTCTGGCAGCGCTCTGAAACCGGCCGACGTCATCACGACCTTAAGCGGTCTTACGGTTGAAGTGCTCAACACCGACGCCGAAGGCCGACTGATTCTGGCTGACGCCCTGGCCCGCGCCGCCGAACTCGAACCCGAGGTCTGCATCGACGTGGCAACGCTTACCGGTGCCTGCATCGTGGCGCTCGGCACCGACGTCTCCGGTCTTTTCTGCGAGGACGAACCGCTTACGGCCGCTCTGGCCTGCGCTGCCGACAGCGCGCACGACCCGGTCTGGCCGATGCCGATGGGCGGAACCTACAAGAAGGCTTTGGAGAGCTCTGTTGCAGACCTTGCCAACATCAGCTGGACGGCGGGTGCCGGCGCCTGCACGGCCGCTACGTTCCTTGCCGCATTCGCGCCGAAGTGCCCCTGGGCTCACCTTGACGTGGCAGGCACCGCTCAGGCCGCAAGCGGCAAGAGCGGCGGTACTGCGCGTCCCTTGCCGCTCATTCTTGAGTGGTTGCTTTCCCGTGCTCCGGCACCCAAGGCAAATAAGGTAAAGACCGTGAAGGCTAAGGCAGCCGCAAAGACGAAGACGGCTGCAGCGACGGTGAAAAAGGCTGCCGCCAAGACCGTCCGCAAGGCCGCCGCCAAGTAAGTTTTTCCGACAGACAGAGGTTGAGACACCGCTCGAGACGCCCGCATGCAGCAAATCGATTTTCACTTCAATGTCGCGCAACGCACCATCTATGCCTGCCGCCTGATCAAGAAGGTGCGCAAGATGGGGCTTACCGTTGCCGTCTGGAGCGGCAACGAGGTGCTGTTGCGGCGCGCCTACGACGATCTGTGGCGCTTTGAGGATTTGACCTTCATCGCGCACGCCTGGGCGGGTTCGGCTTTTGAAGCCGATGCGCCCGTGATTTTCGCAAGCGACATCACTCAGTTGAAACCGTCCGACGTCATCATTCTTCTGGACGAATCGGTGCCGCCCGACTGGCAGCATACGCTGGCGCCGTTTAACCGTGTCGTTGACATCGTCTCCACCAATCAGACGGAACTTCTCAATTCCCGCGCCCGCTATCGGCTGTACAAAACCGCCGGCGTGACGCTCAACGCCTACGACCGCAGCGCAGGTTAATAACAAATGAATTCCTATCATTCTCCGCTTTTGAAAGAACGTGTTCCCTACGACTGGGAGGAGCTCAAGCGCGCGGCGCAGGAGCTCAAGAACGGACCGATTCCGGGACAGTCCGAAGAGCAGGTGACGCCTCCGATTGCTCCACAGCCCGAAGAGCCTCGTATGCCGAACCCCGAACCCATCCGCCGGCAGGAAGCTGCGCCCGTGACGCCCCAGGCCCGTTCTCAGCAGCAAGCCGGAGCTTCCGGCCCCGTTGCCGCCGGTTTGTCCGAAGAGGAGCTCGTTGCCCGTATCGTTCCGAAGGTGCTGGAACGCCTCAATTCGCAGATTGAGATCATCGTGGACGTGACGCTTAAGACCGCTGCCACGCGCATTCGATCGGACCTGCAGAAGGCCGTTGAAAACACCGTGCGCATGACTGTGAAGGAAGAACTCAGAAAACGCTGAGGTTTTTCTGTCGTTTGCTGATCTAGTCGCCGCTGTCGGGAGTGCCGGGAGCGGCAATTTTTTGTTTGCCTGATGTTGTTAAAGTGGAAGCACGTCGGTTAGCAGCCCGTTGAATTGAGCGAATCAAGACGACGTTTCCCATTGACAGGAAAGTCGGTCAAACGAAAAGCCGCGCCCCCGACGAATCGAGAACGCGGCTGTTATGCTTCACTGCGGGCGATCAATCAACCCGGACTTAAAGCTTTGATCAGAATGCGTAGCGGGCGCCGAAGTTGATGCGCCACTTCTGGTCGATGTCGCCACCGAAACCGGTGCCGACGTCAAGGAACGTGTTGAGCGTATCGGTCACGCTGTAGGACACGCCCAGAGAGACTTCGGCCCAGTTGTCGTCAAGCTCGTCACTGATCTTGGCGGAGTTGTTCGAGCCGTTGACAGCGTGCATTGTTGCGTCCACGTTACCCAGGAAGTCATGGTTGTAGGAGGCCTTCAGGTAGGCTGCACCACGGTTTTCGGCAAACTTCATGCCGCCCATGACGCCCACGCGAGCGACCAAGCTTTCGATTGTTTCGAAATCAACGCTGCGGATGTTGGTCGCATAGTCCGTGGCGCGCAGCCAGCTGTAGGAGAGCTGAACCTGCGGTTCGACGAACATGTTGTGAGCGAGATCGAAGCGGTGGCCGGCTTCAACACCGACGATGGCGCCGGTCATCATGTAGTCGCCCTTTTCAGCCCCGGCCGAGTTGGCAACGTTGTATTCGTTGTCGATGCGGCCGATCTTGGCCATCAAATCAACGAAGCCGCCGTTGTCACCGTAGTAGGTGCCGTAAAGACCCAGCGTGTAGACGTCGTTGTCGGCGGAACCTGCATTGAGGTCGGTGTCGCCGATCGTGTAGTCGAAGCTCACGCCGACGAGGAAGTTGTTGCTCACGGGAGCGTCAAAGCCCACTTCGATCGTGCTGTAGTCGTATTCGAGGCCGCGGCCGTCAAGACGACCGTTGTTGTAGCGAGCCCAAGCGCCGGCAGCCTGCGGCATGGTGCGCAGCGTGCCCATACGATCGGAAAGGTTGGTGAGCTGGGAGCGCCACACCAGACCGTTCATCAAGGCGAGATCGGTAGTGGAGGTAATCAGGCTACTCGGGCCGGAGTACGTGCTCGTGATTTCGTCACCTTTCTTTTCGTGAACGGAAGCGCTTGCCCACAGACCGTCGGATGTGGTGATGCGTTCAGGCGTTGCGTTGTTGTCCAGGCTGATGCCATTGAAGAGCTCTTCGGCCTTGACCGAGCCGCTTGCCAGCTTATCGGTGACCGTACCGGTGTAGTTGAACTTGACAGCATCATCTTGGCCACCTTTGTCCACATCAAGAAGAGGCTTCTCTTTGGAACCGACAGAATCGAATTCAAATGTCGTCGAACTGTCGCCTTCTGTTGTAATGAGTCCGATTTTGAGCGTCTGGGACTCATCGGAAGAGCGAATGGTCAGGTTGCTGTTATTCACATGGATGCTACCCACATTGCAGTCATTGCATGGAGCGCCATCTAAAGCGTTTACCTTTTCCGGGGTACCGGAAGACAACACGATGGTTTCTGCGCGAGCCAGGTCTTGTACGATCAAATGCGATGCCTTACCGAGCTCAATGACACCTTCAACATGCGAATTGCCCTTAAGAGTCAGGCTGAATTCGACATCCTTATCCCAGCGGCCCGAGGAAATGGCGATGGCGCCGTCGGTGGCAATGATGGTGCCTTCATTGGTCACTGTACCGTCCGTGGCGTCGGAAGCCGTGATGCCATAGGCGTTCTTGCCGCTGGCGATGATAGTGCCCTGGTTGGTCATCTCAACGCCGCTGGCATTGTTGCCGCCAAGCGACATGCCGAAACCGCTGTTGATGACGTGAATCGTGCCTTCGTTGGTGATCTCGGATTTGCGGTCTTTGGCATTGGAGGTGGCCAGCATGCCGGTGCCGCCTTCGACGTAGATCGTACCTTTATTAATGATGGTGGTTGCGTCGCCTGTACTTGCGTCCGCAACCATGCCTTTGGCGGCCTCGTAGTTGGTCTCTTCGCCGTTGTTGTCGGAGTGGACGTAGATGACGGCACCTTCGGCATTTACGCCTTTTTTACCGCCGCTGGCGAGGATACCGGAGGCGTACTGACCGAGTTTGTTGTCAGGAATGCGGTCGGCAAGCACCCAGATGCTTCCGTTGTTAGTGACGATGTCACCCTTTGCCGTGCTGAGGAACGCGGGTGCTTTGGAGCCGGAACTCATCGGTTCGCCAGAAGCGACAAGGCCGATACCATTCCAGGAAGACTGTTCATAGCTTGTCGGATCGTTCGCATCGTCGCGATAGATGATTTCGTTGTAATCCGTTTGATCTGTCGGGATTGCGGGAAATTCGGCGGCGTTAACCGTTGCGGCCATCACAGCGGCGGCCACGGCGGTCAGGTAAAAGCGGGGCATTTGTTACTCCGTTTGTGGGTTGCGAAAGTCGCGAGTTTGCATGACTTGGTTTTGAGCGTCAAGCGAATAAAGACGGTTTTTTTCAATTCGATAACAAACTAAAGGAAATTTTGCTTGCTTCGCTCTCTTATATTGAAGACAAATTGAGCAGTGACCAATATGCCGTTGTGGACAATAGAGAAAGTGTCGGAGTGCTGATGCTTTTGAACGGCCTATGGGGCAGTGGTTTTGATTTGGTGATACTAATTCTATTCAGCTACTCTGGAAGGCAACGTTTTGAAGGAGATAGTGTTGGATTTATTGTAGTTAAGTCTTTGATGTTTTTAAGAATATTTGATTTTGTGTGACAGAATGATATGGATGTATTCGAATGATTCGCAGTTTGGATGATTGTCGGGAGAATTTGCAATTTCGTCGGTTTTGCAGGAACCGGGAGAAGTGGAAAGTAGGTCAGAGGATGGGTAGCGGGACAGACAAAAAGACAGCGGACGGAGTGTCGCCCGTCTGCCCAACTGAGCACACGCAGACACTTTTGATGTGCTCGCAATGACTAAGTGTCATCAGACGTGCGGTAGGTTCGGTGTCTTTTGATACACGGGCTCGGACTTTGTCCGGGCACGTTCCGAGAAGACGATCTCGCCGCAACCTTGTGTGGTTTTAGGTTGTGCGCAAACAAAAAACAGGACGCGAACCGAAATCCGCGCCCTTTTGTTGCTCTTAGCGGTCAGCCGGAGCTCTTAACGATCCGCACCGAAAACCGTGCCGTTTTTGTCGCCCACGGGCTTGGCGTTGCGAGGCGCCTTCACCAACAGGTTGGGCTTGGTGACGGACGGATCGGGCAGCGGTGCAATGTGCTTGCGATCCGAGTGCTTCTTTAAAAGCTCGCTCATTTCACCGAACTCGATGGCGCGCTGCGGGCAGGAGTCCACGCAGACGGGGTTGAGTCCCTTGGCGAGACGATCCTGACAGGCGTCGCACTTGGTCATCTTCTTTGCGACCGTATCGAGCTGCGGCGCGCCGTACGGGCAAGCCTTGGCGCACATTCCGCAGCCGATGCACTTGTCGCGATCAATCAGAACCAGACCGTCTTCCTTGCGCTTGAAGTGAGCCTTGGTGGGGCAGACCTTGACGCAGGCGGGATCTTCGCAGTGATTGCAGCTCACCGAGACGTAATACGCAAACGTATCCGTGCGCCAGGCGCCGGTGGCTCGGTCCTGTCTCCAGCCGCCTCCCTCAAAGCAAAGGACATGTCGGAAGTTGCGACCGACCGGAAGATTGTTCTTATCTTTGCAGGCGACCTCGCACGTTCTGCAGCCGGTGCAGCGGGAGGCGTCAATCAGAAAGCCGTATTGTTTTGCCATGATGTGCCTCCTTTAGATCTTGCGGACTTCGACGAGATTGGTGTGCTGCGGGTTGGCCTTGGCCAACGGACTCTTCTTGAGAGATGTAAGCGTGTTGATGGAAGGACCTTTGTCCACGCCCTTGGCGTCGGGCGTGTACCAACCGCCCTGCGGGAACGCCACCACGCCCGGGAAAATGCGAGGCGTGACGTGTACCGGCAGCTGCACGCGGCCGCGGTCGTTGAAGACTTCCACCATGTCGCCGGTCTTGAGCGCACGACCTCTGGCGTCGATCGGATTCATCAGGAGTTCGTCGGGCTGCACTTCACGCAGCCACGGCACGTTGTGATACGTGGAGTGGGTGCGGCCGTGTCCGTGATAGCCGAAGCACTGCAGCGGATACTTCTTTTGCAGCGGATCGCCCGGCATTTCCCACGTGCGGCAGAACTTGGGCAGAGCCGAAATGACGTCGCCCTTAGGCAAAGTCCAGTCCTTGGCAAGCTTGGCCAGACGTTCGGAATAGATTTCGATCTTGCCCGAGGGTGTCTTCAGGGGGTTCTTCACCGGATCGTCGCGGAAGGCCTTCATGACAACGGTTTTACCCTTGCCCAGACCCGGCACCTTGACGATGCCTTGCTTCCAGAAGGTGTCGAAGTCGGGCATGACGTCCGGATGTTTCTTCCGAGTTTCTTCATAGCACCAGCGCACCCATTCTTCCTGCGTGCGACCTTCGGTGTACTTGTCTTCAATGCCGAAGCGCTTGGCGATCTGAGAGCAGATCCAGTAGCCGCTGCGCTGTTCCCACTGCGGCTCAACGCATTTCTGCAGAGCGACCATGAAGTTGCTCGTGCCCGTGGCGTAGCCGTCGGCGGCGATGTCGTTGAGTTCCTGCTGCATCACGTCGGGCAGGATGAGGTCAGCCCAGCGGGCGGTGGAGGTCATCTGGTTGTCGACGACGAGGATGAACTCGCACTTCTTTTCGTCAGCCAGAATCTTGGCCGTGCCGTTGTGATCCGAGTGCTGGTTCATGTTCACGTTGGAGCACTGCGTCCACAGGAACTTGATGCCCACGTCGAGCTTATCCTTGCCGCGCACGCCGTCGGCCGTGGCGGTCATCTTTTCGCCGTGATCGATCGCGTCGGTCCAAGTAAAGAACGAAATGAGCGTCTTAACCGGATTCTTTCCGGAAGGCAGGCCCACGTCGCCCAGGCCGATGTCGCCCTCGCGGCCGCCGTGGCTCGTGCCGGGCAGACCGATGTTGCCCGTCAGAATCGGCAGCATGGCAATGGCGCGGCAGGTCTGTTCGCCGTTGGCCTGACGTTGCGGACCATAGCCTTGGGCAAAGAAAACAGGTTTGGTCTTTGCCATTTCACGGGCCAACCGGATGATGGTTTCCGTCGGAATGCCGGTGATGCGGGAGGCGTATTCCGGAGTCTTTGGCGTCTTGTCTTCGCCTTCGCCCAGAATGTAGCTCTTGTAGTCGCTCTTGGCGGGCGCGCCCTTGGGCAGCGTCTTTTCGTCGTAGCCCACGCAGTATTTGTCGAGGAAGGCCTGATCGACCAGGTTTTCCTTGATCATGACGTAGGCCATGCCTTCAACGAAAGCCGCATCGGTACCCGGACGGATCGGCACCCATTCGTCTTCCTTGCCCAGACACGTGTCCGTATAGATCGGATCGACAATGATCATGCGCGGACGATCCTTGCCCTGACGAGCGCAATCGAGCTCCCAGGCTTGGCCGCCGCCCGACTGGCGCGTGACCATCGTGTTGTTGCCGAAGGACACGTAGAGCTTGGCGTTGCCAACTTCGGTCATCTGAGAGCCGCCGGCGCCGAGTCCGTAGGTGTAGGGGAAGGCGCCGTTGATCTGAGCCGAAGAGTAGGTGCCGTAGCAGCCCAGAGAACCGCCCAACATATTGAGCAGACGATCGGCCGTGCGGCGCGTGGAAACGAGCTGATAGGAACCGGAGCCGTACTGCAGGTAGATGGCTTCGTTGCCGTATTTCTCGATGGTGTATTTGAGCTGCTTGGCGACGATGTCAAGCGCTTCGTCCCAGGAGATGCGCTCGAACTTGTTTTCGCCGCGCTTGCCCACGCGCTTCATCGGGTACTTGAGGCGTTCGGGAGAGTACAAGCGCTGACGCATGGAGCGGCCTCGCAAGCAGGCGCGGACATGCGGGACAGCCAGAGGCATCTTGGTGGAGTCGGCGCCGGTGTTTTCCGGTTCAATGCGGATCACCTGACCGTTTTTGACGATGGCTTTCAACGGGCAGCGGCTGCCGCAATTGACAACGCACGAAGTCCAGCGAACGGTTTCCATATCATCCATGGCCGCTGCAACGGCTTGACTGAGCGGTGTGAGTGAAAAATTAGCCAGTAGACCGGCGGCTGCAACCGATTTCATCAAGTTGCGCCGCGATACGGCTGGGTACTGAAATGTCATTTTTTTTCTCCTGTGAGCGAACTGCTTTTGGGGAGACAAAATAATCGGGGTCGTGATCGATTGTTTTGTCGGCAGCGGTCTCTGGGGTGCAACGCACCTTATCTCTAAGGTTAATCCATTTCGGGTTCGCGCCAAGCAGAGAGCTCAACCGATCCCACTCATGAAAACACCCATTCGCAAGCAAAAACTGAAAGGCACCGATTGCAGATTCTGAAAAATGGTTAATAATCGCACTCGATCTGCTTTTATGACTGAGGAAAATTTTCACTGATGTTGTCTCGACGCGATTATCTGAAAGCCTTTTGCGCAGCGTATCTTCTTCCCATCGGAGGCACCTTTGCCGCAGAGCCCAAGGAGGCTTGGAGCCGGAAAGCTTTTGCAGCTGCAGGTTCAAGTCTGCAGGCTGTCAAGCGGCATGCCTTCTTGCGTGGAGTATTTGACGGTACCTTGTCCAAAAGAACGTTTGCGGCTTATCTCTGCCAGAACATCAGTTATCTGGACACCTACGCATCTTGTCTGGATTTGCTCGCAGCTCGCTTGTCTCAAATTCAAGGCTTTGAACAGGAGGCTCGGGAGCTCAAACAATGGGCTCGGGAAACACGCGATATGCGAGTCTGGACCATCGACTATGTGAAGTCATTTACGGGGCAATCGGTCAACCCGTCTGAAATTGTTCCTTTGCCGGAATTGCTGGCCTATCAGGATTTCGAAGCGCGAGCCGTACGGTCTGCCGATCTCGGAGTTGCAATGGCGGCTCTGTTGCCGTGTTTCTGGATTTGGAACGAATTCGGAAAGGCACTGCGTCCCACAGCCAAGCTTCAGGACAATCCGTTCCGAGATTGGGTTGAAGGCATGGGTTCGGAGGCGTCCGATGTTTCTGCACGAAAGGCAGTGTCAATTGCGGATAAACTGGCCCAAAACGGCTCAGACGCTTTGCGTGCGCGCATGACAGACGTCTTTGCAGCCGGTTGTTGGCTCGAGTGGCAGCTTTTTGAAGTTGTTTCGCGCAACTAAAGGACGATTTGCAGACGCAAAAGAGGAGCGGCGATTATGTGCCGGATTTGTTGAGACCGGAAAGATCTCCTCGTTTGCTATCGCAAGACCGTTCCGTTCGTGACGAAGGATCGCATCTACACCAACGACATCAACAACGGCATCAAGTTCCTGCGCACGCTTGATCCTGCTACATTGAAGTAATTCGGTCATAATTCACATCCTTTGTTTCTCCTGATCTTACTTGCGGGCCACGTTTTGGACGTGGCCCGCGGGTGAAGATTGACTCCACGGATCAAAACATCATGAAAAAGACACTCACCACAGCCGCGGTTTTGTCCGCACTCTCCTGCGTAGCCTCCGCAACGGAAGTGACGCTCTACGGCGTTGTGGATACGGGCTTTACGTATCAGCACACCGAAGGCGGCGACGATTCGTTTGCCATGACGAGCGGCAACTACGCCGGTCCTCGGTTCGGGTTTAAGGGCACCGAAGATCTGGGCGACAATTTGACGCTCGGTTTTGTTTTGGAAGCCGGTTTCAACAGCGACACCGGTGCGCAGGGTGAAGACGGCAAGATCTTTAACCGTGAATCGCAGATTTATCTCTCGGGCGACTGGGGCACGCTCGGTTTCGGTCGTGTCGGCGGCTTTTCATCCGGCATGAGCTCTCTGTCCTGGTATTGGGACTTCGAACCGTTTGAAACCGGTTACGTCGACGCCGGTATCCAGGCCTCTCAGGTCAACGTCTGGAACGTACACAGCAACACGATCTACTACGTGTCTCCGACGTTTGCGGGTGCCAAGCTCGGCGTGCAGTATTCGCTCACGAACGAAGCCGACGACGAAGACGATCGATGGGCCAACAACAGCAAGTGGCTCAATGTGGCGCTGCGCTGGGACGGCAACAACGTCAAGGTTATCGGTGCGGTTGAAGCCGAGTTCTACGGTGACAGTTCCGAGTACTACGGAACCGGTTACGATACGAAGAACTGGGAAGATGCCTTCAGCTATAAGCTTGCTGCCACATGGACACCGGGTGGCGGTGCCACGACGCTTTACGCCGGCTTGAACTACTTCACCAACAACCGCCGCATGAGCGACGCCAACTGGAACGAATACGACTTCGATTCGGATCTCTTGAAGACGAGCTCGGACGCGTACGATGCGATTTCCGGATTCTTGGGGGTCCGCTACACCGTGGGTTCGGCCAACTGGCTTGCTCAGGTGCAATACCAAGACGGCGAGTTCGAAGGAGCTCCGTCAGGTCAGGACGGCGACTTCAAGCGTTACGCCGTGGGTTTGGGCTGCCACTACTATTTCAGCAACCGCACGATGGGTTACGCTGTCGTCTCTTGGGCTAAAGGCGAAGGCTGGCTCAACAAAGATGAAAATACAACGAACCGTACGGCTGCCTCGATTGGTTTGACGCACTCATTTTGATTGTCAGTGACGGCGGCAGTTGCCGCATTTGACATGGTTTCATGCCGAAGGTGCATCTGGCGCTAAAACGCTGGAGTTGCGCCTTCGGTTTTTTGTTTGCGGCAAATGCTTTTTGCTCGCGTTCGAATTCGGGCGTAGCATCGGTAAGAGAAGCCTTTATGTCGGTGTTATGCCGGCTGGATCCATATGGTGACGGCGTAATGTACGGAAAGCTCGTTCGAGTTCTGTTCATATTGCTGATCCTGCATTCCTGCACGACCGGCATGCGCTTTTGCGTGACGCTCGATGCACTTGAGCACGGGGCGAGTTCCTTTGAAGTGGGCGCGATGCTCGCCAGCGTCGCCTTGTTTCCTGCATTCGGCGCCATTGCAGCCGGGCGGTGGCTGGATCGTTCGGGACCGAGACCGTCGCTAGCTTTGGCCATCTTCTGTGCGGCAGCAGCCGGTGCCGCGACGCTCATTTTTCCCACCAAGACAGCGGGTCTCTGGCCGCTCTTTTCGGCCTGCATTCTTGTAGGCACGGCCTTTATGCTCACCAACACCGTTGTACAGCGCCTCACCGGTGACGTTTCCACCAACGAGACGAGAGCGCTGGCCTTTACGCTTCTCTCGATTGTGACGGCCTTAAGCGGTCTGCTTACTCCGATCATCACGGGCTACATGATTGAGCACTTTGGCTTTGCCAGTTTCTACTGTTGGGTGGCGGGCGCTCCGATCTTTGTGGGACTGATGTGTTTGTTGCCGTTTATGCGGCATGTACTTCCTGCAGGAGGCAATGGTGTTCGCAAGGCGGCAGGAACGCATCCTCAAAAAGTAATGGACTTTTTCCGGGACCCGCCCATGCGAGCTGTCTTGGTCTGTTCCGTCGTCGTTTCAGTCGCCTGGGAAGTAGGCAATCTGCTGATTCCTGTCTACTGCGCATCCGTGAAGCTTTCGCCTTCGGACATCGGCTGGGTGCTGGGCAGTTTCTCGGCGGCGTCCTTTGCCGTACGGCTTCTGATGCCGTACCTGATGCGGCACATGAGAGAGTGGATCATGATTGCGCTTACGCTTCTGATTTCGGCCTTGGCTTTCGTTCTCTTTCCCTTCTTTGAAAGTCAACTGCCGCTCATGGCCTGCGCTTTCCTGTTGGGCTTGGGACTGGGGGCGTCGCTTCCGAACATGATGTCGCTTGTTTATCGTCTGGCACCCAAAGGCAGAACAGGCGAGGCGATCGGACTGCGGCTGATGCTGATCAATTCAAGCAAGGCGACTTTCCCGGTGGCCATGGGTGCGCTGGGGGCCGTGATTGGTGCCGGAGCGTCCCTGTGGGGACTTGCCATTTTCGTCTTTCTGGGCTTTCTTTTTGCGATGCGATCGGCGCCGACGGTTATCGGTGCGGTGGCAGGCAGTCACACGGAACACTGACAGACATCTAGCAGACGAAAAGAGAAGTGTTGGAACGTGGCTTTCAGTTTTTCTTGCCGAATGCGGTTTGCAAGAGGTCGTACGGTCTTTCTCGAAGGTCCGATTCCGGATTGGCAATGCAGCAGGCATTGGAAATTGCCGGAAAATTGTCAATCAGCATGACGATTAATTGTCAATTAGGTTTGCAATTTGCTTATTGCAGAGGCGCTTTTGACTGTCCCGGGAGAGTATCTTTTTGAAAGTTGTTCCAACCCAAGCCGTTTGATGCGGCCAAACAGGAGAGCAGTATGTTGCCAATGATTGGCGTGTGTCCGCTTTTTGATGCGAGATCGTCTCGTATCTGGATGCGTTCAGAATACTTGCAGGCCGTGGAAGAGGCAGGCGGCGTGCCGGTCGTCTTGCCGTTGACGACGAAAGTCTCAACCATCGAGTCTCTGTTGGATCGACTTGACGGATTTTTGCTCACGGGCGGCCAGGATGTGGATCCAGCGATCTACGGTCAGAAGAAGTCGTCCTTGTGCGGCGAAGTTTGTGCGGAGCGCGATGCCTTGGAGCGGTTGGTGATCCAAGGCGCCGAGTCCCGAGACAAGCCGCTTTTGGGTATCTGCCGCGGCATTCAGATTCTCACTGCGACCTTGGGCGGAACGCTCTATCAGGATCTTCCGACGGAACATCCCGGCGTGGAGCACGATATGGAGCCGCCGTATGACCGGGCGATACACCGCGTGATTGTTCTGGAAGGCACTCCGCTTGCAGACATTGTCGGTTCAGGCACGATTGAGGTGAACAGCTATCACCATCAGGCGATCCGAGACTTGGCGCCTTCGCTTCAGGTTTCGGCCGTGAGTGAGGACGGTATCGTCGAGGCGGTTTGGATGCCTGGCAAAAGGTTCTTTCAGGGTGTCCAGTGGCATCCGGAGACGCTCTGTCGGAAGGAAGAAAAGTGCCGTCGGCTGATCGAGGTGTTTGTGCGGGTGGCTTCGGAGAACTGAGAGAAAAGGTGTTTTTGTAAAATTGTCAATCTGATTTACAAAAATCTGCAATGCTACTTGACAATTTATCGTAAGTCTATTTTACAATTTCTCATGCGATATGTTTTCTGGACTGCTTGAGACAAAAAATGACTTATATCCGACGTTGGGCTGAGAGTGAATTTCAGATGGCCGAGAGGATTTTCAAGGCTGTCATTTTTTCTGGAGTGCGACAGTGCGGCAAAACGACTCTGATGAGAGAGTTATTGCCAAAAGATGCGGCATATGTGTCCCTTGATAGAGAGATCTTTAGACAGGCTGCTGCAGATGCTCCGGGAGGTTTTCTGCAGCAGTACAGAAATCGAAGCTGTTTAGCTATTGACGAGGTTCAAAAGGTCCCAGCGCTTTTCCATGAAATCAAGGCGTTTGTGGATGAATCCCGCGAGTTGAGGCAGTACTTGCTGTCCGGATCGTCCAACTACAAGACGATGCCGTCCATACACGAATCTATGGCCGGCCGACTCGGAGAAGTCCGTTTGCGACCGATGACTGAGGGCGAAATACAAGAACAGCCCCCTCGGTTTATCGACAGACTTTTCAATGAAGAGTTTGATGACAAATTAACCGCAGAGGACTGTAGCAAACGGGTGATTATTGAAAAGGCTCTTCGTGGCGGTTTTCCGGATGTCCTCCGAATGGAAGGCGGGGAACGCGATTATTGGTTCGAAGCCTATGTAAGTTCACTCGTTATACGGGATCTGCTGGAGTTGGGAGATTTTCGTAAACCGCACTATATGCAGATGTTGTTGCAGCAGTGTGCTGGGAGCTCGAGCCGGATGGTCAATGTTTCATCATTATCTGCAGCGATGGAGGTGAACAGACCGACAGTAATGCAGTATTTGACGGCAATGCAAACCATGTTTTTGGTGGAATTGTTACCGGCATGGCAAAACAAAATTATTAAACGCGCATCGTCGACACCCAAGCTGATGCTCTGTGACAGCGGACTGATGGCATATTTGGCAGATCTAGGCGATGTGGATCTGGCTCTTAATGTGGAAGACAAAGCAACCACGGATTTGGTGGGAAATTTGCTTGAAACATGGGTTTATCAGCAACTCGTGCCGATTACTGATATTGGGCGCAAGTGGAAGCTTTATCACTTCCGTAACACGACAGGCAAAGAGATCGACTTTATTTTGGAAAACAGAAATGGAGAATTGATTTGTCTGGAGGTAAAGGCAAGCGAAGGAGTAAAAGCGGAACATTTCAAGAACCTTCGCTGGTTCAAAGAACAATTCGGTAAGAACCGCCGTATTTGGTCGGTTGTTCTTTACACGGGCCACGATGTTGTTCGTTATGGCGAGCGCGAGTTCGCTTTGCCGATGGCGTATTTGTGGCTCTAGAGAACCGGGTGATTGGGCAGGCAAGCCTGCAAGAATGGTGCTGTCAGACCTCACGACTTACCCACAACCTCGGCCTACGGCCCAGTAAGTAGTCTGAGCGGCCGAGGATGTGGATAAGTCTTCTCTTGTCCCCGAATTGACCGATCGTTTATCGGCATCGTTCGCAGATGCAGGATGGGAGGATTCAGCACGAACTCTTTTTGCTGCAAAGAGAAACGGACGCAAAAAGACCTTCCCGAGCACCATTGGTTCGGAAAGGTCTTGAAAGATGACAGAAAGTTTCGACTTAGTGGTTGAGAATCTTCGATAGGAACTTCTGCGCACGTTCCGTGTGCGGCTTATTGAAAAATTCGTCCGAAGGAAGATTTTCAATGACTTCGCCGGCATCCATAAAGATCACGTGGTCGGCCACTTTCTTGGCAAAGCCCATTTCGTGCGTCACCACCATCATGGTCATGCCTTCGTGAGCAAGTTCCACCATGACGTCAAGCACTTCGTTGATCATCTCGGGGTCAAGCGCCGAGGTGGGTTCGTCAAAGAGCATGCAGATCGGATCCATGGCCAAGGCGCGGGCAATGGCAACACGCTGCTGCTGACCGCCCGAAAGCTGCCCCGGAAACTTTTCCGAATGCTTCAAAAGACCCACGCGATCGAGCAGCTTTAAGCCGCGTTCTTCGGCTTCGGCCTTGTCGCGTCCGAGCACCTTGATCTGGGCAAGCGCCAGATTGTCGCGGATGCTCATATGGGGAAAGAGCTCGAAATGTTGAAAGACCATGCCGACGTGGCTGCGCAGTTTCGCGAGATCCGTCTTGGGGTCGCCCACGGAAATGCCGTTGATGCGGATTTCGCCCTGCTGGAAGGGTTCAAGTGCGTTGACGGTCTTAATGAGCGTGGACTTGCCCGAACCGGAAGGCCCGCAGACAACCACCACTTCGCCTTTTTCGACGTTCACCGAGCAGTTCTTGAGAACCTGAAAGTCTCCGTACCATTTGCTCACGTTTTTGATTTCAATCATCGACATTTTTCTTTTAATCCTGTAAATCCGGTTTTGTGCGATGTCCTTGTGCTCTTAGCGGGCAGCCACGGCGATCTTGCGCTGCAGGCGACGCACGAGCATCGAAAGCGACACGGAAACGGTGAGGTAGCAGACGGCGGCAAAGGAGTACATCAAGACGAGCTGACCGTCGCGCTGAGCGATCTTGCTTACGGCGCCCATGAAGTCGTTGCCGCTGATCACGTACACCAGACTGGTGTCCTGGAAGAGAATGATGGTCTGGGTGAGCAGCACCGGCAGCATGTTGCGAACGGCCTGCGGCAGGATGACGTAGCGCATCGTCTGACCGTAGCGAAGGCCGAGCGCCATGGCCGCGGACATCTGCCCCTTGCTCACGGACTGGATGCCGGCACGCATGATTTCTGCAAAGTAGGCCGCTTCAAAGAGTACGAAGGTGATGATGGCCGTCATTTCCGCGCCGATCATGACCGGATGATCGAGCCTGAGCAGAACCTTGAGAACTTCCGGCATCAGAAGGAAGAACCAGAAGAGCACGAGCACGAGCGGCACGGCGCGCATCAGGTTGGTGTAGAGCTTGGAAAACTCGGAAAGAATCTTGGAAGTCGACAGACGGCAAAGTGCGAGACCCGTACCGAGAATCAGACCGCCCACGGCCGTGATGATCGTCAGTTCGATCGTGTACTTGACGCCTTCGAGAATGTAGGCCCAGGAATTCGTAATCGAGGAAAAATCAAACATCGCTTATCTCCTCTCTTACTTGGCAAGGATGAGGCCGGGAACGGCGCTCTTTTTCTCGACGACGCGCATGACGTTGTTGACGATCAGGGCGATGACGATGTAGATGATGGTGGCCCAGATGTAGGCGGCGAAGAACTGGAACGTGTTTTCGCCCATTTCGTTGGCGCGCATCGTGAGTTCAGGCAGACCGATGGTGAGAGCCACGGCGGTGTTCTTCACGAGGTTCATGGCTTCGCTCGTGAGCGGCGGAACGATCAGGCGCATCGCCAGCGGCAGAATCACATAGGCGTATGTCTGAATCGGCGTAAAGCCCAGAGCCTTGGCGGCGTTGGGAAGGCCCTTCGGAACGGAGGCGATGCCGGCGCGAACCTGTTCGGCAACGCGTGAGGAAGTGAAAAAGCCCATGCAGATGAAAGCCGTCAGGAACTGCGAGTAGACGGGATCGACCGTGTTCATCCAGTCCTTGTACCAGGGAATGAATTCCGGAACGACGAAGAACCAGACGAAAATCTGAACGATGAGCGGAATGTTGCGGAAGGTCTCGATCCACACTTCGCAGATCGTGCTTAGGAATTTGTTCTGGGAGGTGCGCAGCGTGCCCACGATGATGCCCAGCACGAGAGCCAGCGCAAAGGAGGTGAGCATCAGAGCCACCGTCCAGCCGGCGCCGCCCAATATGTACGACCACCAGGGCTCGTCGGAGAGCAGCGCAGGCTCAAACAGAGAGTTCAGATCAAAATTGAGAGCCATTTTCAACTTTCCTCTTTTTATGTGCGGCAGCCCGTGTGAAGGGCAAGGACTGCCGCAGCCGCGGGAAATGAATTTTCAAAAAGACCGGGGCATCTCAACGTTGGCGCCACTGAGACCGGCCCCGGCATAAAACTTCCCTATCAGATGCCCTTGTCCGAAGGATTGGCAAAGAGTTCCTTCGTGTAGTTGTTCATCTTGAAGTTCAGGTTGACGTTCTTGGGCGGAATGGGAGATTCGAACCAGGTCTTGTAGAGCTTTTCGAGTTCTCCGGTCTTGATCATGTTCGTGACCGTCTTGTCAACGAGAGCCTTGAACTGCGGATCGTCCTTGCGGAACATGGCGCCGTAGGGTTCGACCGAAAGAGCGGCGTCGAGAATCTTGAAGTCGGCGGAGTTCTTCAGGTTCGCAATCTGACCTGCGAGCAGAACGTCGTCAAGCACGAATGCGTCGGCGCGTTTGTTGGCAACGAGCTGCATGGCTTCGGCAAAGTCCTTCGTCATCATGTAGCGCACGCGAATGCCGTTTTCCTTTTCAAACTTCTTCATGAGTGCCACGGAAGTCGTGCCGGAAGTCACGGCAATCGTCTTGCCGTTCAAGTCCTTCATCGAATTGATGCCGCTGCTCTTCCAGACGGCGGCCGAAACCTGGATGCCGAAGTAGCTCACGGAGAAGGCCGCTTCGCGCTGACGAACCAGAGAGTTGGTGGTCGAGCCGCATTCGATGTCAACCGTACCGTTCTGGATGAGCGGAATGCGGTTGGCCGAAGTCACGGCCTGATATTTCACATCGAGCTTGGCCAGGCCGAGTTCCTTCTGAGCGGATTCGGCAACTTTGCGGCAGACCTCAAAGGCGTAGCCAACGGGCTTGCCGTCGGCGCCGAGGTAGGAAAACGGCACGGAGCTTTCACGATAGCCGAGCGTGATCGAGCCGGTTTCCTGAATCTTCTTGAGCGTTCCGGTGAGCTCCGCGGCGGTGGCTGCGTTCATGGCGAGAACAGCGGCGGCGACGGCTGCGAGGGCAAAGCGGGAAGTGTGCTTCATATCAGGCTCCTATTTGAGTGTGTGATCGTTCTCGGTGCGCGTGAATGAGTGCGCGCCTTTTGCCTTTAACTGTTGCAAGGAGCGTGCCAGTTTTGGACGTAATAGGGAGAACCCTCGCTCTTTTCTTAAATCGTTAAGGTTTAGTGACTAAGAAAGCTAATCGGTAATGATTAGTTTTGTCTTGAATTGCCCGATGATTAGGTCGAAGGAACTAGAGAAACGACAAAGCTTAAGACGGGGCGAAACGGTAACGAAAAGCACCGTTTGGGTGCGCTATAGGCAGTTGTGATGCATCAAATTGGTGCATGGTTAAGATGCAGTCGAACGCAGGAAGGTGGGATGGAATGCCTCTGAATTGCCGATTAAGAGCAAAATGACTCCAAATCCTTAAAAGAGGCCTTTATGGAATTCTCCCGAAAGACGTATTTGGATCGTTTGATTGAACGAAAGCACAACGGATTGGTGAAGATTCTCACGGGCATCCGTGGTTGCGGCAAGTCGTATTTGCTCCTGACACTTTTCCGGGACCATCTGATTAAAAGCGGTGTCGATCCTGACCACATTTGCGTCTACGAATTTCCTCGTTCATCAGATCGTTCAATGTGCAGTCCCGACGTCTTTTTTGCCGATTTGAAAAAGAGGCTTCCTGAGACCGGTCGTTGCTACCTTTTGCTTGACGATGTCGAATATCTTTCCGACGCAGCTCAAGTTCTCAATGCTCTCAACCGTGAGGATCGTCTGGACGTGTACGTCACCGTGAGTCACGCTTCGGGCTTCGCGACAGATGTGTCGACGGTGTTTCGAGGTAGAGGTGACGCGGTGCACGTTTTTCCGCTGTCGTTTGCGGAATTTGTGTCCGGCTTTGACGGTGGTCTTCACGAGGCGTGGGCGCAATATTCCCGCTACGGCGGAATGCCGGCGGTGGTCGCCTTGGAGTCGGAAGAAGAGAAGAGGTCCCGGCTCACGAGCTTTCTCAAGGACACGTGTGTGGCGGACGTGGCTGGTTACTATGACGTTGGCAAGACGAGTGAACTTGAGGCGTTCATCCGTGTCATAGCCTCTTGCGCGTGACAATTCCTCAATTCAACACGGGTCGCTAAGCAATCCACAAACGGCGCGAGTGTGACGGTCAATACCGTTGGTTGCTATCTGAAATATTTGGAGGATGCGTTTCTGATCAGGGCGGCGCGCCGGTACGACATCAAGCGAAATAGGCGGTTTGGCTCGCCGGTGAAGTCACAGATCTGAGGGTGCGAGGTTACGAGGTTGAGCTCGGCAGCGTGCTGAAGCGAAAAGTACGAAACGGAAGGAGTCTCGCCGAGCAGCTTGAGGTCAGCTTCGTAACCAATCGGCTCAGTCGCAGAGTCTACGTACAGGTGGCCGATGACTCGTCGGGTGAGGTTGGAGTGCGGGCACAAAAGGCGGCGCTGATGGCCATTCGTGATGGATTCAAAAATAATGATCGTGCTCGGTCGCCCGATTGTGCCGGCATACGATGAAGAGGGCATTTTCTACATCGGTTTTTTGGATTTTTTGCTCAAGCCGGAGATGTTGCTTTGGTAGCGTCGTAAATAAGCCGAGTCGTTAGCTTTGCCAGGTTTTGCACAGATGTGTGGACAACAGCTGTGTATAACCTGAGAAGGCTTGAAAAATCAGAGGGTTATCGGTGTGCTTAAATTTTAGGCATGAGAGTATTCTGAATTGATCGCTAACAATCGATGAGTGTCTGTGTTTCTGATGTCGTGAACGCTATTCGGAACTTCGTCACACGTCGCTTGGTCTGGTTCGCTTATTAAACATGAAGTTTCGCAAAGGCACGCGAGAGGAATTCCTCGAAGACATGCAGACGGAATTTCCGTATGCATCGTTGCGTACCGAACTCACGAAATACCAAGAGCGATTCGTGCGGCGATACTGTTCGCAGTTCACGACGCCGACGGTTGTCTGCTATTGCCACTATTGTCCGGAGGGACTGCTGCAGGGCGGCGTGGACGGCAGACATTTGGCGGACTTGGTTTTTCCGTAAGAGAGGAAGACGGCTGTCGTTTTCTACTAAAGCAATGTGCCTACTTAATCTGATATCGGCCAAGATTTGTGCGGATTAGGTTTGAACAACGCCGGGTTTGTCTGTCCGGTGAGTGATAATCCAAGGAGTTTGTGTCGTTTTTCGCCGCAGGAAAGTTCGCCATGGATTCTCTCGTTCGAAACAGTGCCTCCATCAATGAAATGCTCACGCGTTACGGCGTTAAATTCGGGCTTTACAAAAACGGCAGTTTTCACGAGCAGATCTTTCCTTTTGATCCGATTGCCAGAACCATTGAAGCCGACGAGTGGAAGGAACTTTCAGCCGGTTTAGCTCAACGTGTTCGAGCGCTCAACGCGTTCTTGCTGGACATCTACGGAAAAAAGAGAATCATCACGGACGGGGTAATTCCTCCCGAATTCGTGTTTTCTTCCCCGGGCTTTTTAAAAGCATGCGACGGCGTTATGCCTCCGGGAGGCGTCTACACGCACATTGCCGGCATCGATCTGGTGCAGGCTCATGATAAGAGCTGGTACGTTCTGGAAGACAATCTGAGAATTCCGTCCGGAGCATCCTATCCGCTGATTGCTCGCGAGATTTGCCGACGCGCTTCACCTCAGACCTTCAGAACGGCAAACATCATCGACAACCGCCGATATCCCGAGATGCTCTCTCGCATGATGCAGAGCGTGGCTTGCGACGGCATCTGCGTCGTCATGACGCCGGGACGCTATAACGCCGCCTTTTTCGAGCACAGTTATCTGTCGGAAAAGACCGGCTTTGCATTGGCTGTCAACGACGATCTTTTTGTGGAGGACAACTGCCTCTACTATCGAGATTGCGCACAGGGCAAGGTTCGTGTGGGAGCGGTGTATCGTCGCATTTCCGACGAGTATCTTGATCCGCTTACGTTCCTGCCTGAAAGTCTCATCGGAGTGCCGGGCATCATGGATGCCTACCGATCGGGCAATGTGGCGATCATCAATGCGCCCGGCAACGGCGTGGCCGACGATAAAGGCATTTATTACTTTGTTCCCAAAATGGTCGAATACTATTTGGGTGAAAAAGCGATTCTGAAAAATGCGCCCACTTATCTGCCATTCTTTGAAAAAGATCGTGAGTACGTGCTCTCCAACATTGAAAAGCTCGTCATTAAGGACGTGGCGGAAGCCGGAGGTTACGGTGTTGTCTTCGGACGCGATATGGACAGCAAAACGCTTGCGGACTGGCGTGATCGCATACGCAAAGAGCCGCGGCGCTTCATCGTGCAGGAAGTGATCGATTTTGTTGATTTGCCGGTGATGGACGGCGACGAAACGGTCTATCGAAAAGCGGACCTGCGTGCCTTCGTGCTGACCGGGAAGGATTCGGTTGAAGTTTGGCCGAGCGGACTGACGCGTTTTTCCCGCGTTGCCGACAGTTTTGTCGTGAATTCCTCCCAAGGCGGAGGTTTTAAGGACACATGGGTTAAGGCCTCATGAAATCGGGCGGAAATCAAGGGACAGGATAAAGTGAGGATGCAGATGACTTCGAAACCGATGCTGATAGCCATTTCTGCCGAGCAGGCCGACCGCCTGTATTGGCTTGGGCGGTATGTGGAGCGCGTGTTTTCAACGGTTCGCATTTTCAATCAATCGCTTGATCGAATGATTGATCAGGACGGAGAGGACTACGTGGCGTTTTGCAAGCGCTTGTCGATTCCGTCGGATATCTATCGGGATGCCGCCGATTTTGAAGTCAAATACTTGTTTGATGCGACCAATCCGGATTCGATTTATTCCAATCTTTCACGGGCTTATGACAACGCCATCGTACTGAGAAACTTCATCACCACCGAAACGATGGCCTTCATTCAGTTGGCCCTGGATCGGTTGGAACAGGGCAGCATCGCCGAGTCCGCTTTTCTGGAAACGCAGCGCGTGAGCGATCTGTTGCTTGCGTTTTGGGGATCGGTAGACGATCGCGTTGTCGATGTCGAGCGACGCGACCTTTTGAAAGTCGGGAAGTATTCCGAACGATTGGATCTGATGATCCGACTCAATTGTCAGGAATACGCCATCGATGAACTTCTCATCCGCATGCTTTCCCATACGAGACGTGTGGAGCCGCTCCTCAATCGTGAGATTCTGCAGGAACTGCGCAGCATGAAAGAGCCGGCGCTCGAAAGCAACCGAGCACACCTGTTGCACCTTATCAACGCTTTGCACTGAGTCAGTAGAGTTTTGCCTTGAAGTGCCGTTTCACCTTTACCACGGCGTATCGGTTTTCTGCCCCCGTTTCCGGACACGTGTTTCATATTAGGGCGTTTCCCTCGGATACGCCCGGACAAAGAGTCCTGGAAACGCATCTTACGACGAGTCTGCCTCAGCCTCCGGCTTCGGTTTTTGATTCCGTTTGCGGCAATTTGACTCTGACCGGACGCATGGACGAACCCCACGACGAGTTGTTTTTTGAATCTTCGGGCATTGTCCGAACCTGCCTTGACGACAATCGAAGCGACTATCCCGCAGCCCCTTACTTTGTCTATCCGACGCGGCTCACAACGCCGGGTCCGAGCATTGTCAATCTTTGGGAGCGTATCAAAGGGACTTTGACCGGAGACGTGCAGGCTGATGCCCTTCTTCTGATGCATGCGGCTCACGCGAGCCTTGTCTATATGCCGGGAGTCACGAATGTCGGCACAACGGCTGAGCAGGCGCTGTCATGCGGAAGGGGAGTTTGTCAGGATTATTCGCACGTCTTGCTTTCACTTCTCAGACTTGCTTCAGTTCCTTCCTTATATGTTGCCGGATTGATGGCAGGCGAAGGCGCCACACATGCCTGGGTGCAGGCATGGGTCAACAACAGGTGGACGGCGCTCGATCCGACGCATGACTGTTTGGCTCAGGGAGCTTATATTGCTTTAGCCAGAGGGTGCGATTTTGAAGACGCAGCTCTTGAGCGAGGCATTTTCTTGGGAAGTGCCCGGCAGTCTGTTCAATCGTCTGCCGTGGTTGAAGTTGTCGAATAACATATAACATGATCAAAAACGTCGTATCGATTCGTCTGCCGGTAGCCGAAAAGGCGGTGATTCGCAAAAACCGCATTCTGCCGGCCGGACTTTCAGAAAAAGAGGCCGAAAGCCGTCAATTGCCCCGTATCTGCGTGGTGACGGGCACGCACGGAGACGAGTTGGAAGGTCAATATGTGTGTTTTCGATTAAACCGGATATTGGCTGAAAATCCTCAGTTCGTGAGCGGTATTGTCGACATTTATCCTGCTGTCAATCCTTTGGGCATTGATTCGATCACGCGGGGTATTCCGCGTTTTGATCTGGATATGAACCGCATTTTCCCGGGAGACGCAAAAGGCACCACGGAAGAGGTGATTGCAGCCAAGATCATTTCCGACATGAAGGGGGCCGCCTGCGCCGTTGACATTCATGCGTCGAATATCTTTCTGCGGGAGATTCCTCAGGTTCGTGTCAACATCAACACGGCCGAAAAACTGGTGCCCCTGGCTAAGGAACTCAACTGCGATTTCATCTGGGTTCATGCGGCGGCCACCGTTTTGGAAAGTACGCTTGCCTGGTCGCTCAACAGAATCGGAGTGCCTTGTCTGGTGATTGAGGCCGGCGTCGGAATGCGCATTACGCAGGAGTATGGCGAGAGAATCACTGTCGGTCTGTTGCGCTTGATGAAGCGTCTGGGTATTTGGTCAGGCCCCGTCCAGGAGGTGGCGGAGCCGATTGTTTCAACCGACGGTCGGGTGAAATTTATCAATGCGGACTATCCCGGCGTTTTCATACCGAAGGTGCGGCACTGGATGAATCTCCACGAAGGCGATTCGTTGGGACTGATCACTGATCCGATTGACGGCACGGTTCTCCAGGATGTGAAGAGTCCCTGCAACGGACTGGTTTTTACGCTTCGCGAGTATCCGGTCGTCAATCCCGGTTCACTCGTCGCTCGCGTTTTGGCCGTCAGCGAATCTGGAAAAGACAAAAAAGGAGCGGCCAAATGAGGCGCATCAGGATTTTTGAGATGCCGTCGCTTTACCGCGAGCCGATGGTTATTACGGGGTACCGCTTTGGCAAAGGTGAAAAATCGGCTGCGATTGTGGGGGCCATGAGAGGCAACGAAATTCAGCAGCTCTACATTTGCTCTCAGCTGGTGCGTCGGCTCAAGATGCTTGAGAAAGAAGGCTTGTTGACAGCAGGGCACGCCGTCGAAGTCATTCCCTGCGTCAACCCGTCTTCCGTGAACATCGGAAAGCGCTTCTGGGCGATGGACGACACCGACGTCAATCGCATGTTTCCCGGCTATGACAAGGGCGAGACGACGCAGCGCATTGCCTCCGGTTTGTTTCAGCATCTGATCGGGTGGAAATGGGGCATTCAGTTCGCTTCCTTTTATATACGAGGCGATTTTGTGCCGCACGTGCGAATGATGAGCACCGACTGGAGTGATGCGCAGACAGCATGTGACTTCGGGCTTCCTTACGTTTTCGTGCGCGAACCGCTTCCGATCGATACGACGACACTCAATTACAACTGGCAGATCTGGGATACCCGGGCTTACACGATTTTCACAAGTGAAACGGACCGCATTGATGTTGTGTCGGCCGAAATTGCAGTCAACGCCGTGTTGCGCTTTTTGGTTCGGCGTGGTGTTCTGTCCTGCCAAGTGCAAAAGGGCGTTTCTTCTGAGCAACTGCGCGACGATGACATTGTGAACGCCCATGCCGCGGCCGCCGGCATTTTCAGATGTTTGGTGAAGCCGGGAGACCTTGTCCGCAAAGACGATCTGTTGGGTGAGATCATTGATCCGGGCGAAGGACATGTGCTCAGAGAAGTTCGCAGCCCCGGACAGGGATGCGTCTTCTTTGCGTGCAGCGACGCCCTGGTGATGCAACGGCAGATCCTTTTCGGACTGAAGTTGTCTGCAGATCAGGCTGCAGAATAGTTTTTGTCGGTTCTACGAAGATGATTGTCTTCCGACATCTCGTTGTGCCGGCATAAGCTGAAGCCGGAACTTTCTACATGTGGCATTAGGATTTTTGCAGACATCCGAGATGTCGGCGATTAAAACATTACAAACAAAGCTTAAACGCCTAAAAAACATCATATTTAATGTTGAAAGACGATCAAAGTATCCGATGCAAAACCAAAATCCCTTGAAAAAGCTCCGCCGCAAGGAACTGGGAGGAATTCAGGGCGAAAGTCAGGACGGATAGAGAGCTAAGACTGCTTTTAAGCGGTAAAATTCGCGTTAGAACATTGTATATAAGGTCTAAAATGAAGCAGCCATCCACAGCAACGGCGCGAAAACAACGAGAGCGTGTTTACTTCAAGTCCGTTGACGCCTTTTGTACCCGCATCGGCGAATACATTTCTCTTGCTCGGCGCAAACGAGGTCTCACGCAGATGGACATGGCCGAGAAGGCGTGTACGTCGATTGCGACCTATCAGCGTATAGAAAAAGGCGACGGAACGGTGGCGTTTGCCACAGTGTGCCGAGTTCTGATGATTCTTGATCGGCTTGAGTCGTTTGACAGCCTGTTGTCTCCGCTGGAAGACCGGGTGGGCGCGGCTATGATGGAAGCCCGGGTACCCAAGCGTGTACGCCGCAAGCCCGAAGAGTTCGAAGGATTCTGAAATGCAGCAGCGGATGTCGGTCTTGATAGGTGACGACAACAAGTGTGTTGGCACGCTTGTCTTTGACGACACTCGACCAACCAACGTAGCCCGCCTTTGGGCGCCCTGAGGCTAGTCAAGCAAGGCTTTTGTCAAGTCTCGCCCTTTAGAGCGGGGTAGTTGACCTCGCAGTTGAGGATATCTCCGGCACCAAACGTTTCCTCGTGTCGCTCTACTCGCATCAGAAAGTCATCGTCCGACACAGTCACCATGATTGACCGTTGTAGGTAACGCGCCATTTGCGATCTTGCTTAAAGTTCGGAGGATCCACCTGCACGAGAACATTGACATGGTTCTCAGTGAGCTATTGCTCGTCGGGCTCTTTGGTGAAGTTGGCGACTTCTTCCGCAGTCAGTTCAAATACTTTTTTGGTGTCGGACAGCTGGATGGACGTAATCCCGTCGGTCTGAAGAGGGCTAACGAATTTATCGCAATCTCGCTTGACGGCAGGGTTTTGGAAAACAACGACGGTGGTGTTGTTGACGGTAATTGATTCGGGCCCCACGTAGATTTTTGTTTGCTCTGTCCCACGGATGGGCTCGATCTTAGTGATTTCTCGGCCCTTTAGCCACTTGCGCAGAACAAGTACTTCCAGCAAGCAGGAGACAATCGCAATGCCGTTGGAAGCGGCTGTTGCATATTTACCGCTTAAAGCGTCAACAAATGCCTCAAAAACGGAAGAGTCAAGAACAAGTTCGACCCCAAAACTGCCTTTCTTGAATGAAGTGACAGAAAGAGAGACCTTTGATTTATCATCGAAAAGCGTTTTGTTGGTTAACGAGGCCAGGCGATTTAACGCCGTCAGCGATTGGGCCAGAATCTCAACGGAGATCTTGTGATTCTCAAGAGCCGGACCGTCGTATACCAGGAGCATTGAAGTTGAGCTCTTCATAGAAATTCGGCGCGGAAACCCTGCATTTATGCAGGGGAGGAAGCGCCGCCTCCTTTCTAAATTCTGTTAAG
>UMHI01056591.1_pt1 | contig 43554 bp, 42 predicted proteins | sample 1965481 | NCBI WGS metagenome assembly UMHI01 (sample SAMEA4836093, study PRJEB28245) | human gut metagenome | biome: gut microbiome; material: fecal sample | place: Denmark | collected 2008 | reverse complement strand
GAGAAAAAGGAGCGGCTTTGCCGCTCCTTTTTCTTTTGAATTTGAATATGCGCTTTTACAGCCGGTCTTCTTTCGTTTCCGCGTACCAGAGATTATAGGTCTGGCGGTAGATGTTCGCGGCATCCTCCGTGTGACAGACCATCCGCACCCGGCAGGGATGGTCATGGGTTCGAAGATCCTCCATGATGGCTTTCAGCGCTACGGAGGCCGCCTGCGCTATGGGATAGCCGTAAACCCCGGTGGAGATGGAGGGGAAGTCCACGGAATCAATGCGGTGTGCTCGGGCAAGCTCCAGACAGCTCCGGTAGCAGGCGGCCAGCGCCGCCGCCTCGCCGTGACCGCCGCCCTGCCAGATGGGGCCGACTGTGTGAATGACATACCGGGCCTTTAACCGATACCCTCGTGTCAGTTTGGCTTGGCCCGTCTCGCAGCCGTGGAGAGTACGGCATTCCGCTAACAGCTCCGGTCCGGCGGCAGCGTGAATGGCGCCGTCAACGCCGCTGCCTCCCAGCAGAGTGCGGTTGGCGGCGTTGACGATGGCTTCCGCGTCGGACGCGGTAATGTCTCCTGTGACAATGGCAAAACGGTCCATATAAGCACCTCCCGGATGTAGAGAATCGTGAATGGTATAAAATCAGCATAGACTGTCTGAAATCAAAAAGCAAGAGACTGTCAATAAAATGGTAAATTCTCTGCGATGGTAAGGTAGGGCAGCCGTTAGCGGCTTTGCCGCTCTACGGATGCCGCATACCCCTTGCGGGTGAAGGGTGTGCGCGGAAAACCCAAGAAGGGGAAACAGGCGAAGTGCCGCCAATGGAGATTTCCGCGACGGAAAGAAAGGGTGTGTGCGGGAAACCCAAGAGGGGTGTCCCGCACCATTGAAATCAAATATTTTCAGAACTTTTACAAGTTCTGAAAATAAGGGCAACGGGAAGAAAAGATTTTTTCGACCCGTTGCGCCCCCGATTTCCGGGCGCAAAGCGCACGGAAACCGGCTGGGCCGACGGTGTATTCCTGCTCCACGCATGGCGAAAAGACTTTTTCGACACGCTGAAGGCAAGTGTAAACTTTTTTTGAACTGGTGAAAAATTTCACGAATTGGGTTGCCGTCGAGGCAAAACCACAGTATAATAAATTTAACACATTAAGAAATCGTTAAGAAGCAGGAGGAAACCCGTGAACACGAGCCGCTATTATCAGTATATTTTTCCGGGGACCATTGCGTTTTCCGTTGTGCTGATGCTCATTGGTCTCAGCATGGGCCATCCGGAACAGCTCCTGTCGGGGCTTTGGAAGATCGTTACCATGCAGGATCTTCTGATCACAGACTATATCCATATTGCGGGCCCTGCCGCCGCTTTTGTCAATGCGGGACTGGTGACCATCATTTCCATTCTCATCATCAAGCTGGCCAAGGACCCCTTCAACGGCTTTACCATTGTGGAGATGGGGCTGATGGCGGGCTTCTCTCTGTTTGGAAAAAATGTGTTCAACATCTGGCCCATCATTTTAGGGACATGGCTGTATGCCCGGTATCAGAAGGAGCCGTTTTCCAAGTATGCCTCCGTGGCCCTGCTGGCGACGGCGCTGGCCCCGTTGGTGAGCTATATGGCATTGGGCAGCGTCCACGCCAGCCTGCCGCTGGGCGTGTTCACCGGTATTCTGGTGGGCTTTTTGCTGCCATCCCTGTCGGCCTACACCTATAAGATACAAAACGGCATGAACCTCTACAACATGGGCTTTGCCTGCGGTCTGTTCGCCATGATGGTGGTGCCGATCCTGACGGCCTTCGGTGACAAGCCGGACTCCGTGCTCTACTGGTCTACGGGTCTCAATTTTGAACTGAGCCTTGCCTGCGGCGCCCTGTGCGTTGTGTTCATCCTCATCGGCACCTTCGGCTGCGGCGATCCCGCATGGGCCGTGTGGGCCGGATACCGGCGCCTGCTGAGCACCACAGGCCGGGCACCCAACGATTATCTGCGTATGTTCGGCGCCGGACCGGTGATGGTGAATATCGGCATCAACGGTCTGATCGGCATTGCCTATGTGCTGTTGGTAGGGGGCGACCTCAACGGCCCCACTCTGGGCGGTATTTTTACCATCATGGGTTTTTCCGCCTTCGGAAAGCATCCCCGGAACATCATCCCCGTGATGTTCGGCGTGTGGCTGGGGGCCTACGGTATGCATTACGAACCCAATTACCCGGCACTTCAGCTGGCGGGCCTGTTTGGGACCACGCTGGCCCCCGTTGCCGGCCACTTCGGCCCGGTATGCGGCATACTGGCCGGATTCATTCACTCGGCGCTGGTGCTGCAGACCGGCGGCCCGGTGGCAGGATTGAACCTCTACAACAACGGCTTTTCCGGCGGCCTCATCGCCATTGTGCTCTATCCGACCCTGACGGCTATTATCCGCCATCGCCGGCCGAAGCTCCGGGATGCGGATTACTATGACCTCTTTGAGGCAGATCAGCCCATCAATATGTCTAACTGGCATACCCACCGCCCCACGCCTGAGGAAAAGGCCGCGGAAGCGGCTGGCCGCATGACGGATGATCTGCCGGAGCGGGAGGGCTTTCAGCGGATGCAGAAAAATGAGAAGAAAGAAAACGGGTAGGACTTGCCCTTTGGGTAAGTTTGTGACATAATATCCTCTGAACCATTAAGCTTTTGGGTAAAAAGGAGCAGAAAAAATGACCCCAAAGAAAATTGCCCTGCTGACGGACTCCAGTGCCGACCTGCGTTGGGATCAGGCCAGGGAAAACAATATCTTTTTTGTCCCGCTGCGGATCCTGTGCGAGGACGGCGAATATCTGGACGGCGTCAACATCACCGGCCCGGATATTTATCAGCGGCTTCATAACGGCGAGCTGCCCCAGACCTCCCTGCCCCGTGTGGAGGACTTCAGCGCGAAGCTCCGGGAGATCTTTGATCTGGGATATGACGGCGTGATCGCCGTCATGCTGTCCAGCGGCCTGTCCGGGACCTATAATCTGGCCCGGATCCTGGCGGGAGAATGTGCGGAGCAGGGCTATGCCATGAAGGTGTTTGACTCTGTCAGCGGCGCTTTGGGTCAGGGCATGACGGTGCTGCAGCTGGCTGAGGACATCAAAAACGGCATGGGCTGGGAAGAACTGACGGAGCGGCGGGCCCCGCAGCTCATCGCCAACACCTATCCCTTCTTTTCTGTGGATACGCTGGAGTATCTGGTGAAGGGCGGCCGGATCGGCAAGGTCACGGCTATGGCCGGCACCATGCTCCAGATCAAGCCCATCATCACCTTTGCACCGGACGGACAGCTGCAATCTGTGGCCAAGGTCCGGGGACGGCATCAGGTGATGCGGAAGCTGGTGGATATGGCTGTGGACCGCTGCGGCGAACACAAGCGGTACAATCTGGCGGTGGCTCATGGCGGCGCACCGGAGGAGATGGAGACCGTGCGGCAGATGCTGACAGAGGCACTGCCCAACAGCGACCACCTGTGGGACGGCGAGATCGACGGCACCCTCAGCGTCTACATCGGAGACGGCGTGCTGGGCGCTGCCGTTCAGGTGCTGGACTGACCAAAAGCAGAATACCAGAAACAGACACCCCGCCTCGGCGGGGTGTCTTTCTATCGTAGACAAAATGGCGGAAAATGCTTGCAAAACAGAAAAGACTGTGATACTCTTAAAATTAGAGAAATGTAACAAAGGAGGAGCGCTCATGCTGGATATTTTTGAGATCCTTGGACCAATTATGGTAGGTCCCTCCAGTTCCCATACGGCGGGAGCTGTGCGCATCGGGCGGATGGCCCGGACCCTTTTGGGAGAACCGCCGGTGAAGGCGGACATTGGATTGTACGGTTCCTTTGCGGAGACCGGCCGGGGCCACGGTACGGACCGGGCACTGGTGGCAGGGCTGCTGGGCATGAAGCCCGATGATCTGCGGATCCCGGAGAGCTTCTCCGTGGCAAAGGAGCAGGGACTGTCCTTTGTGTTCCATCCCGCCGAGCTGCGGGAGGCTCACCCCAACACGGCAGTGCTGACGGTGGAGGGTGCCAGCGGAAAAAAGACCAAAGTGCAGGCAGCGTCCATCGGCGGCGGCCGGATCCGGGTGGATCAGCTGGATGGCGTGGCGGTGGACTTCACCGGTATCTTCAACACCCTGATCGTCCGTCACATGGACGTGCCCGGCGAGCTGGCGACCCTGACCAAGGTGCTCTCTGACGGCGGCATCAACATCGCAAATATGAGTCTGGTGCGTGACCGCCGGGGCGGCAGCGTTATGACGATTTTTGAGATCGACCAGCCGGTGCCCGCGGCGGAGCTGGAGCAGCTGAAGGCAGTACCCCAGGTGCTTGGCGTGATCTATTACGAGAAGGAGGATGACTGATATGGCCTTGAATTCCATGCAGGAGATCTTTGAAAAGGCGGCTTCCCGGTCCATCCCCTTCTGGCGGGTGGTTCTGGAAACCGATATGGAGGAGCGGCAGGTAACGGAAGAGCAGTCCATGGAGAAAATGCGGGCCGCTTGGCATGCTATGCTGGAATCTGCCGTCAGTTATCAGGGAGATCAGCGCTCCCGCAGCGGTCTTGTGGGCGGGGACGGCGCCCGGATGCGGCGTTACGCCGCGGCGGATACTACATACAGCGGCCCCTATGTGCAGGAGGTCATTGCTACGGCCCTCAGCGTAGGCGAGTCCAACGCCTGCATGCGTAAGATCGTGGCGGCGCCCACGGCAGGCGCCTGCGGCGTACTGCCTGCCGTTCTGGTGCCTCTGTACCAGATGGGCCGCGCCACCGAGGAAGAGATTTTGCAGGCTCTGTATACCGCTTCCGGCATCGGTGCGGTGGTCAGCTTCCGGGCCTGTATCGCCGGAGCTTCCGGCGGCTGTCAGGCTGAGATCGGCACGGCTTCCGCTATGGCGGCTGGCGCGCTGACCTCCCTGCGGGGCGGCGATCCCCAGCAGATCGGCCACGCGGCGGCCATGGCCCTGAAAAATCTGATGGGCCTGGTGTGCGACCCTGTGGCGGGTCTGGTGGAAGTCCCCTGCGTGAAGCGGAACGTGGTCGGCTCTGTCAACGCCGTCAGCTGCGCGGATATGGCGCTGGCCGGTGTGGGAAGCCGCATCCCTGTGGATGAGGTCATCGACTGCATGGGCGAGGTGGGCCGCCGGATGCCCATGGAGATGCGGGAGACCGCGCTGGGCGGTCTGGCCGCCACACCCACCGGCAAGGCCGTCAAGGAACGGATGGAGCAGCAGGACTGATCCTGAATTGAATCAAAAAAACGTTGGGAACGATTTTCGTTCCCAACGTTTTTCTTATAGTTGTAGTTTTATTTGTCAAGAATGTGGACGTTGAGATGATCGTAGGTCATTTCAACATTGTGCTTGGCGAAGGTGTCCCGCAGCTTCTCATTGATGGAGTGATAGGCGGGCCAGTAGTTCTCCACGGTGCACCAGCAGTAAATGGTGTATTCGATGGAGCTTGCCCCATAGTTGGTGAGATACACCGCCGGAGCCGGGTCCGGCAGAATGTTGGCGGTGGCTTCCACGGCCTCCATACAAGCGGTCATGACGGTTTCCGTGGGCGCGTCATAGGAGGCAGTGACGGTCCGGACGATCCGGCGGCGGCCCAGAACGGTATAATTGATGATCTTGGAGGAGGAAAGGTCCTTGTTGGGCATCAGGACGATCTGGCCGTTGGCAGTCTCCAGCTTCGTGTGGTTCAGACCAATTTCGCGGACGGTGCCGGAGGTGCCGCCGGCTTCGATAAAGTCCCCCAGTGCGAAGGGATGGGAGGACAGGATCACCAATCCCCCAGCCACGTTGCCCAGAATGTCCTCTGCCGCAAGGGTGATACCCAGGGTCAGGACGGACAACAGCGCCGTCAGGGAGGAGGTGTTGACACCCAGCGCTTCCGCTGTGATGATGACTGTCAGCACATAGAGAAGGGCTTTTATACTGGTATGAATGATCTTTTGCAGCCGCTCGTTGATCTTCTGCATCCGGCTCAGCAGCCGGGTGACGACCTTCATGATGAGCCGCACAGCGATGAGGCAGACCAGCAGCGTCACCAGAGCGGAGAGAATCTTGCTGAGGCTGTAGCCCCCCACGGCGGTGTTCAGAATTTGCTTAATATCCATGGAACCGTATCTCCGTTACCGTCCGGCCTTCCGGTCGGCCTCGATGAGCCGCTTCAGCCCCTCCACGGCCACCTTTACGGAGGTGGAGGTGTCCTCGCTCATTTTCTGATCCAGACCCGCCGCCTCCCGCTCCTGATTCCAGATCACATGGAAGCAGCTTCCACAGCGGCAGCCCAGCGCGGCGGCCTCAACGAACAGAGCGGCGGATTCCATCTCACTGGCCTTGACGCCCAGCCGCTTCCAGCTCTCCCACTTGGCCTTCAGCTCATAGCTGACGGGGGAGGCGTCGGGGCTGTGCTGGCCGTAAAAGCTGTCCTTGCACTGGACCACGCCGATGTGGAGGGGATAGCCCATCGCCTTGGTAGCGTCTACCAACGCATTGGTGATCTCCCAGTCCGCCACGGCGGGAAATTCGATGGGGGCATATTCCAGGCTGGTGTGCTCAAAGCGGATGGCGCCGGTGGCCACCACAATGTCGCCGGACTGCACATTCAGGTCGATGCCGCCGCAGGTGCCGGTGCGGATAAAGGTGTCCGTGCCGCACTTGTGCAGCTCCTCCATGGCGATGGCGGCAGAGGGGCCGCCGATGCCGGTGGAACAGGCGGTGACCTTTTCACCCAGCAGCGTGCCGGTCCAGACGTTGAACTCCCGGTTGTAGGCCACCTGATGCGCGTCATCAAACAGGGCGGCGATGGCGGGCACCCGGCCCGGATCTCCGGGGAGGATGCAATACCGGCCTACGTCGCCGGGGACGCAGTGAATATGAAATTGCTTTTCCAGTTTCTGCATGACATTCACGTTCCTTTCACGCGGCCGATCCGACCGGCTGATAACCTTTCGTATAACAGATAGTATAACAGATAAAAGTCTGATTTGTAAAGCCTCGGCAAAAGGACGGGAGAGAAAGGCGGTTTTTGCCACCAAATTGTCTGAAATTTGTCAATTATGCCGAATTGATTCCTTGCACAATTCTTAACTTGAGTTTAGTGACTAAAAAATATATAATAATGGTTGTTTTGTAAGTGCAAAATGACGAAGATAGGAAGAAGCGAAGGAAAGGTGTGAAACCGACGATGTTGGATCAGAGTTATTACGAAACTGCCAACGAAATTATCAGCCGGTACCCTCTGGAGGAAAAATCCCTGATCCCCATTATTCAGGACATCCAGGCGACCTACCGGTATCTCCCGCCGGATCTTTTGGACTATGTGGCCAAAAAGATCGGCATTACAGAGACCAAGGCTTACAGCGTGGCCAGCTTTTATGAGAACTTCTCCTTTGAACAGAAAGGAAAGTATGTGCTCAAGATCTGCGACGGAACGGCCTGCCATGTCCGCAAATCCACGCCGGTGCTGCAGTACCTGCGTCAGGAACTGGGACTCAGTGAGACCAAGCAGACCACCGATGACCTGATGTTCACGGTGGAAGTGGTGTCCTGCCTGGGCGCCTGCGGTCTGGCCCCGGCCATGATGGTCAACGAGCAGGTCCATCCCAAAATGACGCCGGAAAAGGCGGCGGAGCTGCTCAAGGAGCTTCGGGCCAAGGAAGAGGAGGGGCGGAACGATGATCAGAATTGAAAACCGGTTCCAGCTCAAGCAGGTCCGGGCGGAATGCCAGGCTGAGACTAAGCAGGAAAAGTGCCGGGTGCTGATCTGCGGCGGCACGGGCTGTCTGGCCGGCGGCTCCGCCAAGCTCTATGAGCACATGAAGGAGTTGGCTGCGGAGCATGAAAACGTTCAGGTGGAGATCGGCCCGGAGATCGCCCATATCGGCGTCCACAAGAGCGGCTGCCACGGCTTCTGCGAAATGGGCCCCCTGATGCGGATCGAGCCTTACGGCTATCTCTACTTAAAGGTGCAGGAGAGCGACTGCGGCGAGATCTTTGAAAAAACGGTCCTCCGGGGTCAGCCGGTGGAGCGGCTGATGTTCCGTCAGGATAACAAGGTCTATCCCTCTGAGGAGGAGATCCCCTTCTACGCCAAGCAGACCCGTCTGGTGCTGAAGAACTGCGGCCATATCGATGCGGAGCGCATTGAGGCGGCCATTGCCGCCGGCGCTTACGAGGGCCTTGAAAAAGCCCTCTTTGAAATGACGCCCAAGGCTGTCATTCAGGCCATTGCCGACTCCAAGCTCCGGGGCCGCGGCGGCGCGGGCTTCCCCGCCGGCAAAAAATGGAGCCAGGTGGCCGCTCAGAAGGAGACCGTCCGCTATGTGGTCTGCAACGGCGATGAGGGCGACCCCGGCGCGTTTATGGACCGCAGCATCATGGAGGGCGATCCCCATCGGATGATCGAGGGCATGCTGATCGCAGCCTATGCCGTAGGCGCGCAGGAGGGCTATATCTATGTCCGCGCAGAGTATCCTCTGGCCATTGAACGCCTGAAGCTGGCCATTGCGCAGGCGGAAGAAGCCGGGTTCCTGGGCGACAACATTCTGGGTACGGACTTCTGCTTCCGTCTGCATATCAACCGGGGCGCCGGCGCCTTTGTTTGCGGCGAGGGCAGCGCATTGACCGCCTCCATCGAGGGCAAGCGAGGTATGCCCCGCGTCAAGCCGCCCCGCACTGTGGAGCACGGCCTGTGGGAGAAGCCCACGGTCCTCAACAACGTGGAGACCTACGCCAACGTGCCCATGATCATTCAGCGCGGCGCGGAGTGGTACCGGGGGATCGGTACGCCGGAAAGCCCCGGCACCAAGGCGTTCGCCCTTACCGGCAACGTGTGCAACACCGGCCTGATCGAGGTCCCCATGGGCACGCCTCTGCGTGATATCGTGTTTGACGTGGGCGGCGGCATCCCCAACGGAAAGAAGTTCAAGGCCGTACAGATCGGCGGTCCCTCCGGCGGCTGCCTGTCCGAAAAGGATCTGGACCGCCACATGGACTTTGACTCCCTCACCAAGATCGGCGCCATGATCGGCTCCGGCGGCATGGTGGTCATGGACGAGGACACCTGCATGGTGGAGGTGGCCCGGTTCTTCATGAGCTTCACTCAGCGTGAAAGCTGCGGCAAGTGCGTTCCCTGCCGGGAGGGCACCCAGCGGATGCTGGAGATCCTGGAACGCATCGTGGCCGGTCAGGGCACCATGGAGGATCTGGATACCCTCCGAGATCTGGCGGATATGATCGAGAATACCGCCCTGTGCGGCCTGGGCAAGAGCGCGCCCAAGCCGGTCATCAGCACCCTCAACGCCTTCCGGGACGAGTATGTGGCCCACATTCGGGACCGCCGCTGTCCCGCCGGCGTCTGCTCCAAGCTTCGGGTGTACAGCATCGACCCCGCCAAGTGCAAGGGCTGCTCCAAGTGCGCCCGGAACTGCCCGGCGTCGGCCATTCACGGTACGCTGAAATCGCCGTACACCATTGATCAGGACGCCTGCATCCGCTGCGGAAGCTGCGTGGAGCAGTGTGCCTTCGGCGCGATCACCGTAGAGAAGTAAGGAGGATGCTGCTATGGGATTTATGACCATTGACGGTCAGCGGGTGGAATTTACCAACGAACCCAATGTTCTGACCGTAATCCGCAATGCGGAGATCGATATACCGACCCTTTGTTACCATTCCGAACTGTCCATTTACGGTGCCTGCCGTCTGTGCACCGTAGAGGATGACCGGGGCAAGACCTTTGCCTCCTGTGCGGAGCCGCCCCGGGACGGCATAGTGATCTACACCAATACCCCCCGGCTCATGCGCTACCGCCGGACGATCCTGGAGCTGCTGCTGGCAGCCCATGACCGGGACTGCACCACCTGCGTGAAAAGCGGCGAGTGTCATCTGCTGGAGCTGGCTCACCGCATGGGCGTGGACCGGATCCGCTTCAAGAACCGGGAGGCCAAGTACCCCATCGACGAAAGCTCTCCCGCCATCGTTCGCAACCCCAATAAGTGCATTCTCTGCGGCGACTGCGTCCGTATGTGCGACAATGTCCAGTCCGTGAACGCCATCGACTTTGCCTACCGCGGCACCAGCACGCTGGTGACCCCGGCCTTCAACAAGACCATCGCCCAGACCAACTGCGTCAACTGCGGCCAGTGCCGGGTGGTGTGTCCCACCGGCGCGATCAGCATCAAGACCAACATCGATGAGGTCTGGGACGCGCTGGCGGATCCCAACACCATTGTGGTGGCGCAGGTGGCTCCGGCGGTCCGTGTGGCGCTGGGCGACAAGTTCGGCATCCCCAAGGGCGAAAACGTCATGGGCAAGCTGGTCAATGCCCTGCACCGACTGGGCTTCCATGAGGTCTATGACACTACCTACGGTGCGGACCTCACCGTGATCGAGGAGGCGGAGGAGCTGCTGGAGCGGATCTCCAGCGGCGCCAAGGGTCCCCTGTTCACCTCCTGCTGCCCTGCCTGGGTCAAGTTCTGCGAGACCCGGTATCCGGAGCTGACGGACAATATTTCCACCTGCCGCTCTCCCCAGCAGATGTTCGGCGCGGTGATCCGGGAATACTACCGCAATCCTGAGATCAATCAGGGCAAGAAGCTGGTGTCGGTGTCCATCATGCCCTGCACCGCCAAGAAGGAGGAGATCCTCCGCCCTGAGTCCATGACCAATGGCCGACAGGACGTGGACTATGTGCTGACCACCACCGAGGTAGCCTCCATGATCCGCAAGTCCGGTATCCGCTTTGAGAATATCGACGGCGAGTCCACCGATATGCCCTTTGGCATCGGTTCCGGCGGCGGCGTCATCTTCGGCGTCACCGGCGGCGTGACGGAGGCGGTGCTCCGCCGCCTTCAGACCGGCCACAGCCGGGTGGAAATGGATCGCATCCGCACCAGCGGCGTCCGGGGCGATGACGGCTTGAAGGAACTGACCTTTGACTACATGGGCAAGGAGATCCGCGCCGCGGTGGTCAACGGTCTGGGCAATGCCGACAAGCTCGTCAAGCGCATCCAGAGCGGCGAGGTCAGCTATGACTTCGTGGAGGTCATGGCCTGCCGCCGTGGCTGTATCATGGGCGGCGGCCAGCCGGTCGGCGCCGGTCCCCGGACCCGGAAGGCCCGCGCCAAGGGTCTGTATGATACCGACGTCAATATGCAGATCAAAAAGTCCAACGAGAACCCCATGGTCCTTGCTCTGTACGAGGGCCTGCTGAAGGGCAAGACCCATCAGCTTCTGCACCGTAATCTGGGCGTTACCGAGAACTGAATCACAGAACAGCCGCTGCGGAAACTCCGCGGCGGCTGTTCTCTGCGTATGGGAAGAGGCTCTGAGTACCCTGAAAACTGATGAAAAAGCTGCGAAAACCTTTCTCACCGTGGAAGAAAGAAATTAAAAGCCAGCCCGTAAAGGCTGGCTTTCAGCGTATCGAAAAAGTCTTTTCTCCCCGCTGAGCAAGTTTTCAGAACTTCATAAAAGTTCTGAAAACTTAGGATTTTAATGGCGCGGGACACCCTTCTTGGGTTTCCCGCGCACACCCTTCCTTACCGTCGCGGAAAATTTATCACTTTATCGACAGCCTCAAAGCCAGCCCCTACGGGCTGGCTTTTGGCTTATTAGAATGTCCAGTGGGAAATGTCCGTATCGATGCTGTAAGCGTCAACGGTATCCGACCCGGTGCTGCCGGGGAATATGAGGGTCTGGTTGTCGCTGTCCAGCGTCAGGGGGAAATCACCGGGGCGGATGACCTCCCGGCCGTACTCATCGGTGAGAACAGCCGCTGATTCCAGAATATCCCCGGCGGCAAAGGGGAAGGAGAGAGGCTCCAGCCGATAGAAGGTGGCGTTGTCAAAGCCTCGGTAGCTGGTCTGCTCATCGGCGCTGATGGGCCGCGCCCAGGCGACAAGCCGCTGGTTTTTGAACAGGCCTACCCGAATGGAAACAGCCTTCGTCCGGGGGATCAGGATATTGTCCAGCTGCGTGCTGAGCGTCAGGGCATACTCCATGGCGTCCGGCAGGGTCAGCTTGCCGTTTTCAATCTGCGCCCGGCCTTGGAGATCCGCATCCGCAAGACTGGCAACGTCCGGCAGGGAGCCGGAATACAGGCCGGAATACGTTTGCAGGGGCTGGGTCTGCCGGGTGCCGTCCGGCATGACGAATACCGCGGTGATGGCGATGTCATCCGTCAGTTCGCAGGTCAGCTCCGCCGAGAATTTCTCACTGACCGGCTGCCCGTTCTGATCCGGCTCGGACAGGACGGTTTTGCTGTTGGCGTTGTGGCCGTTGTCCACTGAAAATTCAACGCGCATACCCTCCACGTATGTTTTGGGGACGGCGTAGACGGAGAAGGTCACGGCGTTTTTGGACAGATCGGCGGATACCAGCTCCGTTCCATAGTCTGCTGTCAAAGCGTTCTGCTGTTTGAGAATCTCCTCCACCTGACCGGAGATGCTGTATACCTGATTGGACATACTGCACTCCATCTGGTTGATCCGGTTGTAAACGCCATCGAATTGCCGACCGATTGTCCGAATGGAATCATAGATATTGTAGGCGGCACACAATACCGCCAGCGCTGCCAGCACATAGGGCCATTTTTTCCGGGGCTTCGGGGCGGTTTGGGCGGCGAGATACCGCTCCGTGATCTCCTCCACCATTTTCAACTGGGCGTCCGTCAATTCGCCGCTGTCCGGGGCAGAGGCCGTCTCCGGCGCTTCCTCCACTCCTAACAGCCAGCCTACGGTCACACCGAACCGGCGGCTGAGGGCCACCAGCTTGTCGATCTCCGGTAAGGCAGTATCTGATTCCCACTTGTAAATGGACTGCCGGGAAACGCCCAGCTCCGCGCCCAGTGTCTCTTGGGACAATCCGGCCTCTTTTCGCTTCAGGGCGATCCGCTGGCCTGTGGTCATACGCGTCACATCCTTTCGTGGGAACAGTATCGCCGAAAGCGGGCAAAATCGCCACCAACTTCCCGGCGAAATTTGTAAACCGTTGGTTTACACAGGGGTTTTACAGCTTTTTTTCGTAGAGATTCAGGGGGCAGTGGACGTAGCCCATGAAGAAGGTGTCCACCCTCCCGGCGAAGCGGTAGCCGATGGCAGGGTAGAGGTGGTTGGAAACGGCGTTGCCCACGCCGGTGTCGAACCGCATGACGGTCTTGCCCTGACTGCGGGCGGTGTTCTCGGCAAAGGCCACCATCTGCCGGGCCAAGCCCTGCCCCGCCCGGTCAGGATGGATGGTCAGGGTGTGGATAACGGCGACCTGATCGTCCTCGGCGGGGATGGACCAGCCGCCGTTTTTGTATTCCGGCAGCTGGACGCCGTTGAGATTCATGCTGCCCCAGACGGTGCCGTCCTCGTCCACGCCTACATACAGGGTCCCGGCGTTGAAGATATTCCGGGCGGTGTCGGCGGTGGGGTAAGCGCCCCGCTTCCAGCCTGTGTAATGCAGACCGGTGGCGTCCTCATGGTCTAAAATAGCCTCATAGACGGCGGCTACGGCAGGCAGGTCGGATTCCTTGGCAATACGGATCATGGTGTTTCCTCTCTTTTCTCTCGTTTTCAAAAACAGGCGTACCATCCGGTACGCCTGTTAAAGGTGGAAAAGCTATTATGATTCTTTTACTATATGTGTTTATATACCAATCCGATAAACCAGCATGAACACTAATAGTAGTAATAGCAGATAAGAAAGTGCGTATAGACACTTCCTGTGGAAATATTTTTTAAAAGGGATGCCCTTGTGTTTCAGATGAATGGAATTAATTGTTGCAAAGGGGAGACTCAACACCTCTTGCAGGGGACGTATAAAATCACCTAAGATATTGACGAAAATCGTACTAATTATCCATGTCATTAATGGTTTATAGCTGCCATATTTTGCGATGACTCTTTCAAAAAATAAAGAAAAAAGCATAATAACAGAATACGCAACTAAGCACAAAGAAACTAACTTATGGTTACCAATATAAACTGTATGAAAATTTAAATAGACTTTCTTTAAGAATAGAGTAGCAAAAATATATACGAGAAAGGATCGTGTTATTCCTAAGATAAAGCCGATGCTTTTGTGCAAACTTGGATTTTTATAGCGAATATTTGCGGCGGAAATAGAATTTTTATAGCCGCATTTTTTGCATTTCCAGATATATTTTCTGTCATCAAAATTGGGTTGACTGTTTAAGTACGCATTGCAGTTGTCGCAAAACCAATCTGTGTCAGGAAAACGAGATTCCACAATTTTGCCTCCATGTTATATCATAATATCACAGTTACATTAATATTATATACTTCTAAAAATGATTTTTCAAGCAATTAACATATCAAAAAGCTGCGGTTTTGATTTGGCCTTTAGTGACAATTGCTCCTGAGATGTAATTCTTTGAATTTTCAAAAACAGGCGTACCATCCGGTACGCCTGTTTGGTGGTTATTCGGATCTGGAGTCGTTTTCCTGCTTGGGCTCAGGCTTCCCGTCAGACGGCGTTTCGTCAGAGCCGGGCTTGTCCGCATCATTCGTCTCCCCGTCGGCGGGAGCGTTCTCCGGGGCTTCGATCTTCTCGGAGATCATGTGGACCTTCCGGGCGGCAGGCTCGATGACCTCCGGCTGAGAGGGGCGGAAGCCATTCTCGTGGGCCAGAGTAGAGGCATAGGCGTCCTCCACGGTGGAGGGATCCCGGCCTTCGATGATGGCCACCATCTCCGCGCCGGTGATGGTCTCCTTCTCCAGCAGATAGGCCACCACCTTGTCCATGTCCTCCCGGTTTTCCCGGATGATGTTCACGGCGTCGGCATAGCACTTGTCCAGAATATCCTTCACGGCCTTGTCCATAGCGGCGGCGGTGTCCTGTGCGCAGTCCAGACCGTAGCCGCCGTCCAGATACTGGCTGCGGCGGGAGGCCAGAGCCATCATGCCGAACTGGTCGCTCATGCCGAACATGGCAACCATGTTCCGGGCCACGCCGGTGGCCTCCTGAATGTCCTGAGAGGCGCCGTTGGTCATGGTGTTCATCACCACTTCCTCGGCGGCGCGGCCACCCATGGACACAGCGATCTTCGCCATCAGCTCGTCCCGGGTCCGCAGCTCCGTCTTATCCTCCTCCGGCATCAGCAAGGTGTAACCCAGCGCGCCTTGGGTGTGAGGGACAATGGTGATCTTCTGGACCGGTTCTGTGTTCTTCTGCTTGTAGGCCACCATGGCGTGACCGACCTCATGGTAGGCCACCAGCTTTTTCTCAAATTCCGTCAGGACGCTGCCCTTTTTCTCTGTGCCGGCGATGACCAGCTCGAAAGCGGCCAGCAGGTCCTCCTGAATCACCAGCTTGCGGCCCTTTCGGACGGCCCGGAGAGCGGCCTCGTTCACAAGGTTGGCAAGGTCGGCGCCCACGCAGCCGGCAGTGGCCAGCGCCACCTTCTTCAAATTGACGTCCTCGGCCAGCTTGATGTTCCGGGTATGGACCTGAAGGGTGGCCAGACGGCCTGCCAGATTGGGACGGTCGATGATGATGCGGCGGTCGAACCGGCCGGGCCGCAGAAGGGCCTGATCCAGCACCTCGGGCCGGTTGGTGGCGGCCAGAAGGATGATGCCCTTGGTGGGGTCAAAGCCGTCCATCTCGGCAAGAAGCTGGTTCAGGGTCTGCTCCCGCTCATCATTGCCGCCGAAGCGCCCGGAGTCACGGGATTTGCCGATGGTGTCGATCTCGTCGATGAATACGATACAGGGGGCTACCTTGGCGGCCTCCTTAAAGAGGTCGCGGACACGGGATGCGCCCACGCCCACGAACATCTCCACAAAGTCGGAGCCGGAGATGGAGAAGAAGGGCACATTGGCTTCGCCGGCCACGGCCTTGGCCAGCAGCGTTTTGCCGGTGCCCGGAGGTCCTACCAGCAAAGCGCCCTTGGGGAGCTTGGCGCCGATATCGGTATATTTCTTGGGACTGTGCAGGAAGTCGATGATCTCCGTCAGGGATTCCTTGGCCTCGTCCTGACCGGCCACATCGGCAAAGGTGACGCCGGTCTGCTTTTCCATGTAGACCTTGGCGTTGGCCTTGCCCACGCCGCCGATCCCGCCCATGCCTCCCATGCCGCCCTTTTTCGCCATGATCCGCATGACGAGGGAGAACATGAGCATGATGAACACAAAGGGCAGAATGAAGTTGATGGCGAACAGGAGGAGCGGGCTCATCTGAGGCTCGTACTTCGTGTCATAGTCTGTTTTTCCGGCCTCGTGCATCCGCTCCACCAGCGTGTCATTGCTCTCCATTTTCACCGTAAAGAGCCGCAGCGCCGCCGTTTGCGTCTTTCCGTCAGAATCCGTATAGGTATAAACGGTCTTTCCGTCCTTATCCGTGGATTTTGTGTAGGCCGTACCGTCCTCGTCCGTATAGACGTAGCCATCCGCCGGGGTGATATACAAAAGGCCCTCGGAGGAATCCACGGTGACGTCCTCCACCTGCCGCGCCTCCGTCATGGCGACAAAGTCGCTGTATTTGATATTGATGCTGGAAGCCTGCTTTCCGGCGGTGCCCATGTAGCTGTTGGTGCAGTAGAAGACCACCGTCAGCGCCAGCGCCCACGCCACCAGCTTGACAGCGCCCAGCAGATTGCGGTTGCCCCGTCGGTTTTTATTGTTTTTATCGTTCTGGTCCATTGAGAACTCCTTTCAGAGTGTGTGAAATTAAAAAGCAGTATAGCACAACCTCCTTGAAACCACAAGGAAAAGAGACTGCCTTTTCATAAACTTTCTGTAAATTCAGACGCGCTAAGGCGGAACGATTTTTCAAATTCATCTTTATTGTGGACCGGTTCTGTGATATACTATAAAAAGTATACCCCGCAGATTTTGACAAATTCCGATTATGAGAGGATTTCAATATGACAGACGAAAGAAAAGACCAGCTGACCGCCGAGGCCGACGGCCTCATTGAAGGCCGCAACGCGGTGATCGAAGCCCTGCGGACGGAGGCCAGCATCGACAAAATTTTCATCCAGAAGGGTGAGGTGGACAAGACCCTGGGCCACATCGCCTCCAAGGCCCGGGCGGCGGGCATCGTGGTGGTGGAGGCCGACAGGCGGAAGCTGGACGGCATGAGCCGCACCCACGCCCATCAGGGCGTCATCGCTCTGGCAGCGGTGCGGGAGTACGTCAGTGTAGACGATATTCTGGCAGATGCCGCCGCCAAGAACGAGTCGCCCCTGATCGTGGTGTGCGACGAGATCTCCGACCCCCACAATCTGGGCGCCATCATCCGGACGGCTTATTGCGCCGGCGCTCACGGCGTGGTCATTCCCAAGCGCCGCAGTGCGGGCCTGACCAGCGTGGTGGCCAAGACCTCCGCAGGCGCGGTGTCTCACATGAAGGTGGCTCGGGTGCCCAATATCCCCTCCTTGCTGAAGGACCTGAAAAAGCAGGGGGTCTGGGTATTCGGCACGGCGGCCAACGGCACCACCGGCCTGTATGACGCGGACCTGAAGGGCGCCGCTGCCATCGTCATCGGCAGCGAAGGGGACGGCATGACCCGTCTGGCTGCCGAAAACTGCGATTTTCTGGTGAGCATCCCCATGAAGGGTGATCTGAATTCCCTGAACGCCAGCGCCTCGGCAGCGATCCTGCTGTATGAGGCCGTGCGTCAGCGGATGAACTGAGAAGTTTGGAGAGAACACGGTGTCAAAGGATGTCGAGAAAACAGAATACGGCACAGGCACCTGGGATACGCCGCCGTCTGACGAGGATTACACCTTAGAGGAAATTTTGGCGGAGTACGGCTCCAGCCGCCAGCAGAAAATCATGGAAGAGGTGGAGCGTGAGACCGCTCCGGCAGAGCCGGATACGCCCAAGGCACCGGCTCCTGAACAGCCTTCCGCCCCTAAACCGACAGAGACGGCCCCATCTCCAACGCCCAAATCGGCGATGGCCCTCTGGGAGGAACGGATCGCCGCGGCGGCGCTGGAACAGGACGGGGAGGACCCCCTTGCCGACGATTCGGACCCGGAGGAAGAACCCCGGACAGATGACGGCCCGGAGCCGGAGGCCACCCGCTTCCTGAGTCTGGAAGAACTGGTAGGGACAACGGTAGGGGCCGTGATGGAGGAGCACCACGAAACACTGCTGAAACCGAAACGGGGGCTGTTCTCCCGGAAGCGGCAGGAGGAAACGGAGCAGCTCTACGATTCCATGGAAGCCCCGGAGGAATCGGTAAAGCCTCTTACCGAGGCAGAGAGCATCGGGGAAGAACCGGAGCTTAGCGAGGTCGCGTCTGAGGAGCGGGAAGCCTATAAGAGCCGTCACCGGTCTCTGGGGTTTGCCTTTTTTACAGCGCTGGTGCCTATCGCCGCTATGGCGGCGGAGCAGTCCGGCGTCACGGTCCCCTTCTGGACCGGAGACCGGCAGATCCAAGGCGTTGCCATGCTGGCCTGTCTGCTGATCGAATTGGTACTGTGCTGGCACGTGCCGGTGTACGCGATCCGGAAGCTGAGTGAAAAACGTTGCGTCAGCGCACTGCTGGTATCGTTGGCGGTGCTGGCGGCGGCGGTGGACTGCGCGTTGTGGCTATTTGTTCCGGGGCGGGGAGAAGCGCTTCCCTATACCGCTGCGGCGGGACTGGCGCTGTGCTTTGCCCAGTGGGGCATCAGCCGGGAAAGCCGGGGCAGCTATGATAGCTTTCGTTTGGCGTCGCTGGACGATCACCCCCCTTACTTGGTCACGGAAACTCCAAGGGGTGCCTGCAAGCAGAGGGGAGACCTGCGGGGCTTTTACACCACTGCCATGCGGGATGATTATGCCTCCCGTCTTCAGACGGTGTTCCTGCCGGTGATTTTTATGGCCGCGCTGGTATTCGCGGGCCTGACCTCTTTGGGACGGGGACACGGAATTGACTTCCTGCGGAACTGGTCCGTGATCCTGACAGCGGGAGCCACCTGTTCCCTGCCGCTGTGCTGGAGCCTGCCATGGTCCCGGCTGACCCGCCGACAGCAGAAAAGCGGCTGTGCCGTGGCGGGATGGGACGGCGCGGCCCGGGTAGGAAAGCGCCGGGGCATGATCCTGACGGATACCGACCTGTTCCCGCCGGGGACCATCCGGCTCAACGGTGTGAAGGTCTACGGCGAGGAACTGGGAAAGGTGTCGGCTTATGCGGCGGCAGCCGCTCGTGCGGCGGGCTGCGGCCTGGAGCGGGTCTTTGAGGGACTGGCGGTGGGGGAGAACGCCCCACGGGAAACGGCTCAGGACCTGAGCTTTTACGAGCAGGGCGGCTTTGGCTGCACGATCCACGGGGAATCCGTCCTGTTGGGGACGGCCTCCTTTCTGCGGAAGCAGGATGTGCGCCTGCCCAGCAACATCAATCTGAAAACCGGCATTTTCCTGGCCATCGATCATCAGCTGGCGGCGGTGTTCGCCGTGAAGTACGAGGCGTCGGAAAATGTGGATTACGCGCTGCGGACCCTGCGCCGCAGCCGGATCACGCCGATTTTGGCAGTGCGGGACCCCAACATCACCCCGGCGCTGCTGAAGCGGAAGTTCTACAAGAAGATCAAGGTGGAGTATCCGCAGCTGACGGACCGGGTGGCCCTCAGCGAGGCGGAGGAGGACCGGGGCCTGCCCCGGGCGCTGCTGCTGCGGGAGGGCCTGCTGCCTTACGCCGAAGCAGTGGTGGGCAGCCGCCGTCTGCGGACAGCGGTGCGCCGGGCGACCTGGCTGTCCCTGGCGGGCAGCGCCGCCGGCGTTTTGCTGACGGCGTATCTGGTGTCTCTGGGGAAGTTCGATTTGCTCACCCCCCTGTCCCTGACGATGTTTTTGCTGCTGTGGACCCTGCCGGTGCTGCTGATGAGCGACTGGACCGGCCGATATTGACACTTGACAGAATAAAGTACCGGGAGGCAGGCTTTTTCCCTGCCTCCCGGTACTTTTTCGCGCTGTCCGGGACCAAAAGACTTTTTTTCAAGAAAAATGATTTTTGCGGGACCCCACAAAAATAGGCGACCCTTTTTGCCTACCCCTCCAAAATGTAAGATCTCACAAAATTCTTGTTGTATTACCCATGAAAAAGCGGTATAATTAACACATTGAGTGAGTCTCAATGGTTGACAGATCTTTTATCGGCCCATTCGGGCCGTGTCAACAGCATCAACATAAGGAGTGGAACAAACATGAGTTATTCAGTACAGAACATCCGTAACGTCTGCCTGCTGGGTCACAGCGGCAGCGGTAAGACTTCTCTGGCAGAGAGCCTGCTGTTTATGACCGGCGCCATCGACCGTATGGGCAGAGTCGCGGACGGCAATACCGTTTGTGATTACGATCCCGAAGAGGTCAAGCGTCAGATCTCTCTGTCCACCGCTGTGGCGCCTATCGACTATAAGGGCTGCCGCATCAACGTGCTGGATACTCCGGGCGCATTCGACTTTTCCGGCGAAGTGATGGAGGCTCTCCGGGCCGCCGACGCCGCCATCATCGTGGCCTCCGCTAAGGACGGTGTGTCCGTGGGCGTTGAGAAGGCATGGAAGTATTGTGAAGAGCGGAATATGCCCCGCTTTATCTATATCTCTAAGATCGACGAGGATCACAGCGACTATAACGCCACCTTTGATGCGCTCCGTGAGCGCTTCGGCAACAAGATCGCTCCCGTCGTGGTGCCTACGCTGGACGAAAACAAGAAAGTCACCGGCCTCATGGACATCCTGAATAAGCGCGCCTATGAGATGCAGGGCGGCAAGCGTGTGGAGATCGAGCTGCCTGAGGATAAGGTGGCCGTCATCAACGAGTTCAACGATGCGCTGAAGGAATCCGTGGCGGAGACCAGCGAGGAATTCATGGAGCGCTTCTTCAACGGCGAGGACTTCACCTACGCCGAGATGGCTCAGGGCCTCCGTCAGGGCGTCCGTGAGCTGAGCGTATTCCCCGTGTTGTGCGGCAGCGCCGTGGCTGATATGGGCACCCTGATGCTGCTGGACAACATCATGGAGCTGCTGCCCTCTCCCGAGCAGGGCAACTATCATAAGGCCACTTTGGCTGACGGCACCACCGAGGAATTCGTGGTGTCCGCCGGTGGTGTGCCCACGGCTTTCGTGTTCAAGACCATTTCTGACCAGTACGGCAAGTACTCCTTCGTGAAGGTCCTCTCCGGCAGCATCACGCCGGATATGACCATGGTCAATGCCCGCACCGGCGACAACGAGAAGCTGGGCCGCCTGTATACCATGCGGGGCAAGAAGGCCACCGAGGTCAAGGAGCTGGTGTGCGGCGATATCGGCGCCATCGCTAAAATGGATAAGGTCAAGACCGGCGATACCCTGTGCGACAGCCGTAAGGTTGTGGCATTGAAGGGCATCCCCTTCGCTGAGCCCTGCTACTCTGTTGCCATCGCCCCCAAGACCCGCGGTCAGGACGATAAAGTGGCTCAGGGCCTGAACCGTCTCAACGAGGAGGACCCCTCCTTCTCCGTGGTCAACAACGCCGAGACCCATCAGATGGTCCTCTCCGGCGCCGGCGATATGCAGGTGGATGTGCTGGTCAGTAAGCTCAAGACCCGCTTCAACGTGGAAGTGGAGTTGAGCCCTGTCCGCGTGGCTTACCGAGAGAAGATCCGCAAGACCGTGCAGAAGCAGGGCCGTCATAAGAAGCAGACCGGCGGCAGCGGCCAGTTCGGTGACGTGTGGATCCGCTTCGAGCCCCAGACCGAGCAGGATGACATGATCTTCGCTGAGGAAGTGTTCGGCGGCTCCGTGCCCAAGAACTATTTCCCCGCTGTGGAAAAGGGCCTGCGGGAAGCCTGCGTCCACGGTCCTCTGGCCGGTTATCCGGTGGTGAATCTGAAGGCCGTTCTGTATGATGGCTCCTATCACCCCGTTGACTCCTCTGAAATTGCATTCAAGACCGCCGCTCAGCTGGCCTATAAGGCCGCTCTGCCTGAGGGCAACCCCTGCCTGATGGAGCCTGTGGGCGAGCTGAAGGTCACCGTGCCTGACAGCTACATGGGCGATGTCATGGGTGACCTGAACAAGCGTCGCGGCCGCGTCATGGGTATGGACCCTGCCGGCAATGGCGAGCAGGTCATCACCGCTGAGGTCCCCATGGGCGAGATGAGCACCTATGCCATCGACCTCCGCTCCATGACTCAGTCCCGCGGCACCTTTACCCTGCACTTTGTCCGCTATGAGGATTGCCCTCCCGCGGCGCAGGAGAAGGCGATCGCCGAGGCCAAGGCCCGGAACGAGGAATAAGATCAACCAGTGTGGCCGGGGAAGCGATCGCTTCCCCGGCCGCTGTATCTGTGTGGGATAGTCTTTGAATAGTTCAATAGCTCTAACAAAGCGTGAACAATTTTATGTTCTTTCAAAAAAGTTGCATTTGCAACTTGCAAATAGAAATAATTCCTGATATACTACACTCGAAAAGCAAAAAACGCTCAGGGAAAGAGCGAAGATAAGGTAATTATTTAAGGAGGATACATCTATGAAGAAGTGGGTCTGCAAGGTTTGCGGTTATATTTATGAGGGTCCCGAGGCTCCCGTCGAGTGCCCCGTCTGCCACGCCAAGAATGCGTTTGAAGAGGTCAAGGGCGAGCTGAAACTGGCTGCTGAGCACAAGTTCGGCATCTACGCAGAGACCGTGAAGAACAACGCCGACATCTCCGAGGAGGATAAGAAGTACATCTTCAATCAGCTCATGGCCAACTTCAACGGCGAGTGCAGCGAGGTGGGTATGTATCTGTGCATGGCCCGGATCGCTCACCGTGAGGGCTATCCCGAGATCGGCCTCTACTGGGAGAAGGCCGCTTATGAGGAAGCCGAGCACGCCGCTAAGTTCGCCGAGCTGCTGGGCAGCGACCTGGAGAGCAACATGACCGCCTCCACCGAGAAGAATCTGGCCTGGCGTGTGGACTGCGAGTACGGTGCTACTGCCGGCAAGTTTGAGTTGGCCGCCTGCGCCAAGAAGAACGGTCTGGACGCTATTCACGACACCGTCCATGAGATGGCCCGCGATGAGGCCCGCCACGGCAAGGCTCTGGAGGGCATGCTGAAGCGTTACTTCAACAAGTAAGTTCCGCAAAAACCAAAATCTTTTGAGGGGGAATCGGGAAACCGATTCCCTCTCTTTTTGCGTCCTCCGCCGGGTGGGGTGGATATTGGAGTGGATGCCGCCGCCCGCTCCCACCTCCCAAACAGCCAAAAGTGGATATTAGAAAAGTGGATATTGGGATTATACGCTTTCAGGTGTTCAGGAAACCAGATGTTTGAACTAAATTATACATCTTCGCACATCTTTTATCGCCTTTGAAGAACAACGAACAAGTGAGGAACGACTTTGAACTTAAACCGCACATCTTCCAAGAGAAATAAAGAAAAAGAATATGAATTATCTTTATGGGGTATCCAGCAATATTGGATACCCCTTTTGCTATAATAAAGCCAGAAAGTGAGGGATGAAACAAGACAAAAACCTCACTTAAATAATTAAAGGGTATGGCTCCCGAATAAAAGCCACCGTTCCAAAAGGAACAAGAAAGGAAACATTATGAAGAACCTGTTTGCCTACGATTTTACCAACAGCACCATCGTTGCTTCCAAGACCACCCTGAAAAAGGCTGGCAACCCCACTACCCCCGAATACAAGGCTCTGATGAAGATGATTGCTGGACAGCCCACCTTCCGTGTGGTTGAAAAGGTTATCAAGGACAACGGGCGTAAGAATACACACAACGGTTTGACCCTTGAAGTGATGAAGACCCACATCGAGAAGCAGGAAAACAAGGACATCCTGATGGCCGAATTTGAAGAGGCTATAAAGATGGGCAAGAGCAAGTATCCTCTGGCAAAGAAGTGGTTCCTGAACCAGTTCCCCAACTTCAAGATTTCCGAAGGTAAGAAGGCAGTCGGCGATGCCAAGATTGCCAAGGTTAAGGCAAATGCCAAGGCAAAGATTGTTTTGGTAAAGACCCCCGCCGACAAAAAGGCATCCTAATCAAATCAAAAAATAGATAAAGGAAAGGAATTATGATTATGGCTACCAAGAAGAGCGCAGGCTACCAGATTGATTTTACCGCCAAGACCCTGACTATTACCAAAGAGTTTTCCGACAACGCACAAGACCCTGACTCCAAGGAGTTCGGTATTCTGATGACCCTCCAAAACGCTATCCCCGGCCTGACCGTCATCCGCAAGACCCACAAGACCCCCCGAAAGTATGTTTCCAAGGCCACGGGTGAAGAGTTCAACTGTAATCAGTTTAAGAACCTGACCTTCGACAATATGGAACAATTCATCAATGCTCTGCCTAACCACGATGAACTTTTGAAATCTTTCAAGTTCCTGAGATACTACGGTGGCCTGCCCCAGACCTCTCGCTATCCTGTTGTCCGCCGTTGGTTTGTGGCACAGTTCCCCGAGTTCCGCAAGAACCCCCTCTTCTATCTCTACAATGAGGTTAAGGTGATTGATATTACTCCCCTCATCCAGCAGGCAAAAGAAGAAGCAGCGGAGAAGGCTATGAAGGAAGCCGCTAATCAAAATTAAGTCAATCATTTAACACCAAATATTTTCCCAATTACTGTTAATAGAATGACTTAAACCGAAGGAGAAGAATTATGCTGGAGCTGCGGAAATACCCCAAAGCGGAACTCTCCGCCCTGTTTGGAACACGGGACACCCAAGGGCTGAAAAGGAAACTGGAACGGTATGGGATTGTCTATGAAGAAGCGGGACGAGGCAATACGATGACCTTTGACATCAAGGAGATTACCGACCCTTTCAAAATCTTCTGTATCACCGAATTGGATTTTGACGGCGGAACGGATTTCAAGAAGGTGCGGAACTTCTACTATTACTTCTTCAACGATGAAGAGTTTATGGCAATGCCCGATGAAGTAAAAGAGGCGAGAATGAGGGCGGAGGGAAGACCCGTAGCCCGACAGACGATTGCCAACTATACCTATAAACTCCAAAGCCACAATTTGATTGAACGCAACACCCAAAACTTTATTTACTACTTCGCCTTTAAGCAGACGCAGAGAATGACAGACCGTGCCGAATACCTCCAAGCGTGGCACGAATATTGGGCGGACATCGGCAACGGCCTTTGTCCCTTTGATGCCATCTGTAATATGCGGGTTAAGTATGGCGGTGTGGCAAGGAAGCAGGCACGCCCGGAGATCAACGGTATCTACAATGAAAAAATTGAATATCTGTGTTCTCTCATTCAGGCCAGTTTTGAAAATGAGATGGGGGAATAATTTTAAGTCAGTCATTTAACAGTAATAGATTTTCTCTATTGGTGTTAAATGACTGACTTAATTGGTCTGTTTTCTTTATTTCCCTTCCTCCATTTTTTATATAATAACAGAAGGAAGAGAATGAAAACACGACCGAACGGCGAGCCGTTCGGTTTTGTGTTTTCTTTCTCCTTGTGGGTAGGCGTGCGAGCACGCCACCCATCATTTTTTATACAGTGAGGGATTTCTATGAATATACAAGAACAATATTTCAAAGGCGTGCCGGATTACTACCCATCTATGTATTTGGACAGCTATACCCCGCAACAGATTATGTATGCCGTCCGTAATAAAATGATACGGGAATATAAAAAACGCAAAATAGCAAAAGCAGAACCCGAAATCACCGAGTTCAAGATCACAAGCGAGGTGAAAGTGAAATGAGCAGCCAAAAGGAACAGGATAAGAAGAAAAAGAAGCGTCAATCCATACTGGAAGCAGAACTTTTCAGAATTATGGAAAAGAGCCTGAAAGCAGCAATGGATAAGGCTCTGGACGATATTTTTCAAGACTGGAAATAATACAAAGCGGTTTTAAGTCATTCATTTAACAGTAATATTATTATCTATTTCTGTTAATACATTGACTTAAAACCGCTTTTTTCGTTTTCTGCCGTCCAACGGGTAAAACTTCTCCTGCCGATCACAGCCAACAAAACCGTCTTCTGGATTGAAAATGCTATTTAGCGGGAGTGATGCCCACGCCTTTTTCTCATAGGCACCTTTTGTCCCAGTCTTCCCGGAATATAGCCCCCGGTCATCCGTCCAGAAAAACAAATGATTTCCCGCACACTTTTGGAGCAGAGAAGACCGGGCAGAAGACCGCCGAAAACAGGCTGATTTCGTCCAAGAAACAGATTAGCCCCTTTCCTGAACGCCGTCCTCTTTCACGAACTCAATCAAATCTCCGGGCTGACATTCCAACAGAGAGCAGATTGTGTCAATCGTCTTCCACGACACTAATTCTCCGTGCCGTATCTGTTGGAGGTAAGATTGCCCGATCAACTTCTCTTCACGGATTTTGGTAGATGAATACCCTTTCTTTTTCAGTTCGGCCATTATATCGACCTTGTAGCGGATTGCCATAAAATGAGCCTCCTTTCCCATTGTCCTTATTGTAGCATAGAATAGCACTAAAAACAAGTGCTAATTTTACACAATAATAGCACTATAAATTAGTGTTATTTGCCAATAGACAGCACTATATATTGGTGCTATAATAAAGACAGTTAAGAGAGATCGGGTGGCTGCGACGGACGGGCCGAGGACGAATCGGATATTCCCTCTATAATCCACCCGATCAAACAAAGAAAAGGAGAAATGAAAAATGAGCAAGAACGAAATGATTTCTATGATCGAGACGATGAACAACTACGACGAGCTGGCTTCCAAGGCAAAGGCCAAGGCCGATGCCATCCGGGAGGCTATCAAGGAAGAGATGGTTCGGCAGAACACCGAAGAGTTGGTTGCCGGGGCTTACATCGTCCGCTTTACCAATGTGATCTCCAACCGCTTCGACAGCACCACCTTCAAGCGTCTGTATGCTGACCTCTACAAGGACTTTACAAAGCCCGTCAGCTGTCACCGTTTCTCCGTATCCTGCTAATAAGAAAAACGCTCCACGGGCAACACAAAACCCGTGGAGCAATCCAGAAGGGAGACAGATTAAATGAACCACGGATACGCAAGATGCTCCACCAACGAGAGCAAGCAGGACATAGACCGCCAAGTGCGGGAATTGAAGCAGGCTGGGGCGGAGAGCATCTTTTTAGAATACGAACACGGGGACGCTGCCGTGAAGTGTCAGTTGTCCTCTCTTCTGGAACAGGCACAACCGGGAGACACGATCATTACTTTGGAAGTCTCCCGCCTCGCCAGAAGCACAAAGCAGTTGTGTGAGATCATTGAAATCATCCGCTCCAAGCATCTGCGGCTGGTGATTGTGGGGAGCATTACCGTTGATTGCTCTAACGGTGAGATTGACCCTATGACAAATGCTTTTATTCAAATGTCCGGGGTGTTTGCCGAATTAGAATTGCGTATTATCCGGGAGCGTGTCAGATCGGGGATGGCAAATGCCAAGGCCAAGGGAGCCAAGATCGGCAGACCGCAGGCAACCGCAGACGATATTCCCGCCGTGTTCCTCCGCCATTATCCCGCATACAAAAATAAGCAGTTGAATGTGAGCGAGTTGGCGAGGGTGTGCGATTTGAGCCGAACAACGGTTTATAAATACATTGATCTTCTGGAAGGATAAAGAAACAGGGAGCCGTGATTGGCTCCCTGTTCTTTATTTCTTTTCATACATCACTTCAAGTCCGCTGTCTGGATGATATGTCCAACTGACGCGATATTTACTGTTCTCTTCTGATTGTCGGCCCATTAAAGCACTTGTTTGAAGCATTTTTCGATAAACAGCATCGGAAAATCCAAGTTTTGTATTCATAAACTTGATACCATTGAGCGAATCCTGTTCTTTTTGGGGGAAAATCTGCTGCTCAACGAATGACATTTCATTATAATCTTTGTCGTACGGATTTGTGTCAATCATCAAACAACTATTATCAGCCGTTATTGCGTTATCCGCATATGGGTATTCCGAAAGCATTTCATGTACCGCTCTTGAAAATACGGAACCTCTGATATAAGCAAAGGTAAGAACGAGTACGATTACCAAAATCAAGCCGACAGTGCCAAGTATGATTCTTTTCTTTTTTTTCGATTTTAGTTCGCTGGATGGAACGGGAGACCCCGCTGTGTTTTCTGGGAAATCTCCCGTTTCAGCATTTTGGATATTTTGAGAAGTATTTACTTCGTCCATTGTATTACCTCACGACACTGTTTTTTATCAGAGGGATATGCGGTTATTCAAGTTCTTGCCGAATCAGTTCAGCCTTTCCATCCCCACTGAACAATCGAAGCGTATTATCCTCGTAGAGATACGGATGCTCGCTGTCTGGAATCAGGGGAAAGTCTTTAATCTGATTGTCGATTTCGGTCCAGTCAATGATAATTTTTTCATCTGTAATCTCATATGTGCCGCTTGCGCTCGTTGTTCTCAGATTTTTTCCCGGGCCAGTAGAAATATCGACCCCGCCAATGACGCTACCATCTTCATTAAATACATATGACATTACAACGGTGTAGGAAGTATCTGGAATCGGTGCCTCGTCCATCCATATCGCATTCAGTGCGGTGGCAATTTCTTCCTTGTTATCTTTCTGATTGGCAGTTCCACCGCAAGCACACAGGGACTGGCACATGATAAGTGCCAAAAGAAAAGCAAACCATTTTTTCATTGACAATACCTCTCTCTTTGTTTTTTATAGGGGCTTCTCTTTGCGATTATACTCCCGCATCTCCTACAATGTCAATCATAAACATCTAAATGATAATGCAATATCACTGTGGCTGTTTTACCATACTAATTAAGAGGTGGTAAAATGGTTGCTGAAAGAATCAAGTGTTTAAGGGAACAAAAGGGACTGACACAAGCGGAACTCGCAAAGCAACTGGGAATTACCCGCTCCAGCGTGAATGCGTGGGAGATGGGGATTTCTGTGCCATCTACTCAGTATGTTGTTGAATTAGCAAGCCTTTTTAAGGTTTCCACGGACTATATTTTGGGCGTAGATACTTCTGTGAGTATCAGCGTTGCCGGACTGACTGAAAAAGATATTCAAATCGTTCATTCGCTGATTAACCATCTGAAAGAGAAGAACAGTAATAGGGGTTAGGGCAGGCTCATCCTGCCCTTTTTTCTTTCCTGTTGGCGTGGTATAATCGTAAAAACGGCGTGGGAGGATAGTATATGAAAATGGATGATCTCGATTTACAAATCAAATACACCCCCGCCGAGCGTCAATTTCTCCTGTATGAATATTTCCAAAAGCACACAAATAAGGAGCACCCTGTTTCTCGAAAAGAGATATTGGACTATCTTGAAACATTTGAAATCTACATCTCACCGCACACACTATACAGCGACCTTGATGTGTTGCGAGGCACAATGAAACTTGATATTCAGTTCAACGCCCACGCACATCAAGGTGCGGGCGGGTATTGGCTGAATAATCCAAAGTTCAAGCCTCACGAATTGCGGTTGATGGTCGATGGTATCCAGTCCTCAAAGTTTATCCCGCAGAAACAAGCGAGGGTTATTACTCAAAAAATAACTGACCTCGCAGACAACTATACGAAAGCCTCTCTGAACCGACAAGCGTATGTTGCTGGGCGTGTCCGCAGTCTAAATGAAAGCGTTGTGAAAGACGCTGACCGTATCCACGAGGCCATCGCCACAGATCGCAAAATAGCGTTTCGCTATTTCCATTACACCCCCAACAAGGATAATCCGCAAACCTATTCCAAGAGCGGTGAAAGAATTATTGTCAGTCCCTACGCCCTGATGTGGAATGACGGCAATTATTATCTTTATGCCTACGACGGCAAAAAGTTCAGGACATACCGAGTGGATAGAATGAAGGGTATTTCTCTCCCACTATTGGATAAACGGGATGGTGGGGATGAATACGACAAGAAAAACCTGACCGACCAAAGGGCAAAAGTATTCAGTATGTATCACGGAGAAGCCTACAATGTGCGGATACGGGTTCATAATCGGCTGGCGGATGCTGTTATAGATCAGTTCGGCAAGGATACAATGATGGTTCCCTATGACGATAGCCATTTCACCATCAATGTGCCTGTTGAGTTAAGTCCGCCATTTTATGCGTGGGTTGCTACTTTTGGAAAATCAATGAAGATATTAAGCCCAGAGCCAGCAGTTGAGGGAATGAAAAAGTTTCTTCAAAAGGCTGCGGAGATGTATCAAGACGAGTAAAGATGAAGGGAAGGCGTTCAATCACCTTCCCTTTTGTTCGTAGATGTAAAAAGATGTTCCAAGATGCTCCTCACAAATCAAAGACAATTCAAATTGCCCTGTAAAATCTCAATTCCACTTTTGGAAACCGCAATGTAATATCTCTGGGTCGTATGGATGTGTCCGTGTCCCATTTGATTACAGAGCAAGTGCGTGGGAGTATTCATTTCCGCCATTAAGGTTCCGTAAGTATGCCGGAGAAAATGATATTTGAAATTGATGCCTAATTTGGCCTTGATTTCACGGGACGGGTATTTCATAGAATTGACGGTTTGAAGTGTTCCGTCGGGCAGACAATTCACCAAATCCGTAGAGGGGATTTTCCTGCCGTCCAGATCATCAATGAACCGTGTTTTCTGCTTCCGCAGTTCGGCAAACTGCTTTTCGTCTTCCGCCCTCTGTTGGAACTTCTTTTTCAAATGCTCTTGAAGCGTGGGGCAGAGGAAGATCGTCCGTTTGGAATTGCGGGTTTTGGGAGAAACCAATTTGATAAGGCCATCCTGATACTGCATTTGCCTGTCGATGATAATTGTGCCGTTCTCCAAATCGACATTTTCCCATTTCAGGCCAAAGGCTTCATTGATACGCAGACCGCAATAGCGTCCCAACAGGTAAGCGGTCTCTGCGTTTGTGCCTTTGAAATAATCATCCAGAAGAACAAGTTCCTCACGGCTGAACGCCACAATATCGGTATCATCCTCTGTCTTCATCTTTGGCATTTTGATGCGGGTGTCTTTATTTACACAGAGTTTGTTGTAGGTATCTACTTCCAGATAATTGCGGGAATAGGCTTGCCCGAAGATCAGGTAAAACATTTTCAAAAAGGCTTCGGTGTATTGATACGAAAAACCTTCCACATAGTAAAGATCGGAGAGATAATCATTGACCTCCGCCGCCGTGATTTCATCCACGAACCGCTTGCCGTATTTCGCACAAAGGTGATTATTCCAAAGGCTGTCCTGCTTTTGTTTGGTTCGGTAGGCTCTGTCTCTCCTGCCGTTTCCACAGTATTCCTCATACACTTCTTTGAAGGACTTTCTGACTTTTGGAGCGGGCTTCTTGCCCTCCCGCTCCCGCTCGACTGCTTTGTTTCTTGCCCGGATAGCCTCTGTCTTCGTTTTCAGAGGATTGCCAAATTCGTCCTTTGCTTTGCGGACATCCTTCTTTCGCCCATCTGCTGTGATGGTATAGCGGAACGCCCAATTCTTATTTGTCAGTTGATAAACGCCTGTGTCATTAAGTTTAGCCATAGTGTGCCTCCTAAAAGTGGATATTTAAGTGGCACTTTTCTAAAATCGCTTGCTCTTGACTTTGCTATCATTAGGAGTGGAACGGGAGGGGAAAGCATTGAATTTCCTGCGTTTCCCCATAGGACGCGAAGCGGCCTGCCCGTCGGCGAGACAGATGGCCCGCGATGAGGCCCGTCACGGCAAGGCTCTGGAGGGCATGCTGAAGCGGTACTTCAACAAGTAAGTTCCGCAAAAACCAAAATCTTTTGAGAGGGAATCGGGAAACCGATTCCCCCTCTTTCTGCGTCCTCCGCCGTTGGGATGGAAGTTTCTGTGGAAGTCTATCTCTGTTTTCCTTCTGAAAATGCCATATGTGGAAGTCAGCAATGTGAATGTGTCCTATTTTGCTGTTTTTCTGTCATGTTGACTGATTTGTTCTAACATACCAAAATGCGGTCCGCAGACATCTGCGGACCGCTTTTTGACGATATGGACAGGTAAACCGTTTGGATGCTGCTTTTACAGCTTTTCCAGCAGATAATCCACGAACTGGACGCAGGAGGCCCCGTCCCGGTGACCAGTCATGACCACCCGGCGCTCTGTCTCCGTGCAGAGGCCCATAGCGGCGGCGAGCTGATCTGCCTTGTCCGCCATGGCGATGTGCCGCAGCAGCAGCTCTGCCGCCTTCAAAATGCTGGCGGGATTGGCGTAGTCCCCCTCGCCGTCGGCGATGAGCCGGGGGGCGGTGCCGTGGACGGCCTCGAACATGGCATATTGACTGCCGGTGTTGGCGCTGCCCGCCGTGCCTATGCCGCCTTGGATCTGGGCGGCCTCGTCGGTGATGATGTCGCCGTACAGATTGGGCAGAACGAACACCTGAAACCTGCTGCGGATCTCCGGGTTCACCAGATTGGCGGTCATGATGTCGATGTACCAGTCCTCGGCGATGATCTCCGGATAGTCTGCCGCGACCTCATGGCAGATGCGGGTGAACATTCCGTCGGTCTTTTTCATAATGTTGGCCTTGGTGACGATGGCCACATTGGTTTTGCCGTTGGCCCGGGCAAAGTCAAAGGCGGCCTTGGCGATCCGGCGGGTACCGGCGTCTGTGGTGACCTTGAAATCCATGCTCAGCATACCGGGCACCTCAACGCCCCGGCTGCCCAGAGCGTATTCGCCCTCCGTATTCTCCCGGAAGAAGGTCCAGTCGATGCCCAGCTTCGGGACGGATACAGGCCGCACGTTGGCAAACAGGTCCAGCTCCCGGCGCATGGCCACATTGGCGCTTTCCAGCGTACCGCCCTTGGGAGTCTCCGTGGGGCCTTTCAGCAGCACGTCGCAGTCCTTGATGGAGGCCAGCACCTCGTCAGGAATGGCTTTGCCCTGAGCAGTGCGGTTTTCAATGGTCAACCCCTCGATGTCCCGCAGTTCCACCCGGCCATTGGCAATCTCGTCCGCCAGCAGCTTTTCCAATACCCGCCGGGCCTGGGCCATGAGGATGGGGCCGATGCCATCGCCGGGGATCAGGCCGATGACGATGTGCTCCATACGGGAAAAGTCCTTGGCGGGAGAGCCTTGGGCCATACGCTCCTGCCGGTTTAACTGCTCAGTCAGTAAGGCACGGAAATGCGCCGCCGCCTGTTCGATAGATGTGTTCTGATCCATCAGTCATTGCCTTCTTTCGTGTAATTCAGCAGACCGCCTGCCCGGAGCATCGCCGCCTGCCGCTTGGTGAAGCTGCCGCAGACAGAAATTTCCCGGTCCCCGGCCCGGAGGGTCATGGTACCGCTGTCCAGACCGGCGTCGATGCCGGTGAGGGTCAGGGTCTCGCCTTGGGTCAAGGCGTCATAGTCATTGGGATCAGCAAAGGTCAGGGGCAGGATCCCGGCGTTGATGAGGTTGGCGGCGTGGATGCGGGCAAAGCTCTTGGCGATGACCGCCCGGACGCCTAAGTATAGGGGCACCAGCGCCGCGTGCTCCCTTGAGGAGCCCTGTCCGTAGTTGCTGCCGCCCACTAAAATGGTCTCCCCGGCTGCCTTGGCGTTTTGGGCGAACTCCTTGTCGCACACGGCGAAGCAGAACTCCGACAGCTTGGGGATGTTGGAGCGGTAGGGGAGGATCTTGGAGCCGGCGGGCATGATATGGTCGGTGGTGATGTTGTCCCCGACCTTTAGTGTCAGCTTGGCGGTGATGGTGTCTCCCACAGGCTTGCCCTGGGGGAATTCCTTGATGTTGGGACCGCGAAGCACCTCCAGCCGGGCCGCATCCTCCGGGGCGGCAGGGGCCAGCACAGCGCTGTCGTCAATGAGGAACCGCTCCGGCAGGTCCACATGGAGAGCGTCCAGCCCTAAGTCGCGGGGATCGGTGATCTCCCCGGTGAGGGCGGCGGCCACGGCGGTCTCCGGGGACACCAGATACACCTTGGCATCCGCCGTACCGCTGCGGCCCTCGAAGTTGCGGTTGAAGGTCCGCAGGCTCACACCACCGGAGTTGGGGGAGAAGCCCATACCGATACAGGGTCCGCAGGCACATTCCAGCAGCCGTGCACCGGAGGCCAGAATATCCGACAGCGCGTCGCAGTTGGCCAGCATGGTCAGGACCTGCCGGGAGCCGGGGGACACGGACATACTGACAGAGGGGGCTACGGTCCTGCCCTTCAGCATAGCGGCGGTTTTCAGCAGATCGTACAGAGAGGAATTGGTGCAGGAGCCGACGCAGACCTGATCCACCTTAACGCCCTTCAGACTGCGGACGGGCACCACCTTATCCGGCATGTGAGGGCAGGCGATCAGCGGCTCCAGCGTGTCCAGATCAATGTGGATAATCCGGTCATAGGCCGCATCGGGATCAGCGGAAAGGGGTGTGAAGTCGGCTTCCCGCCCCTGTGCCTTCAAAAAGGCGCGGGTCACTTCATCGGAGGGGAAGATGGAGGTGGTAGCCCCCAGCTCTGTACCCATATTGGTGATGGTGGCCCGCTCCGGAACGGACAGTCCGGCGATGCCGGGGCCGCCCCACTCGATGACGTGGCCCACGCCGCCCTTGACGGAGAGGAGCCGCAGGACCTCCAAGCTGATGTCCTTGGCGGTGACGAAGGGACGCAGCGCACCGGTCAGCTCGACCTTGATGACCCTGGGCATGGTAATGTAGTAGGCTCCGCCGCCCATGGCCACGGCTACGTCCATGCCCCCCGCGCCGAAGGCCAGCATCCCGATGCCGCCGCCGGTGGGGGTGTGACTGTCGGAGCCGATGAGGGTCTGCCCCGGTACGCCGAAGCGTTCCAGGTGCACCTGATGGCAGATGCCGTTGCCGGGGCGGGAGAACCAGATGCCGTGCTTGGCGGCAACGGATTGGATGTACCGGTGATCGTCGGCGTTTTCAAAGCCGGATTGGAGGGTGTTGTGGTCGATATAGGCCACGGATCGCTTTGTTTTGACCCGGTCAATGCCCATAGACTCAAATTCCAGATAGGCCATGGTGCCGGTGGCATCCTGCGTCAGGGTCTGGTCAATGCGCAGGGCCACCTCAGCCCCCGGCTCCATGCTGCCGCTGACCAGATGAGCGGCGATCAGCTTTTCTGTCAATGTCTTTCCCATGGTTCAGCCCTCCTTTTGGATGATGTCTGCCAGATTGGCCCGGGCGTTTTCCACATGGCGCAGGGACGCCTTCGCGGCCCGGTCCCCATCGTGGGCGGCAAGGGCCTCGTAGATGGCGGTGTGCTCCTCTAAGGCGTGGACCGCCCGGCTGTGGTGGGTGACGGAGGCCTTGCGGTACTTGATGATCTTCTTATGGAGGGAGATCAGCGTATCCGCATAGGGACGGCTGCCGCAGCTGTTGTAAAGCAATTCATGGAACCGGGAGTCCAGGTTTTTGACCTGATCGGAATTTTCACCCGGCTCCTTTTCACTTTCAATGTAGAAGCGCTGCAGGTCCAGGACCTCCTTCATTTCACTCAGTACATCGTCAGTGATGCTGGCGGCGGCCCGCTTTGCGGCCAGACCCTCCAGCTGAAGGCGGATCTCGTAGATATCCAGCATATCCTGCCGGGAGATGCCGATGACCACCAGACCGTGTCCGGAGTCCTCCAAAATGCGCTCCTGCTCCAAGCGGCGGATGGCTTCCCGGATGGGGGTGCGGCTGACGCCCAGCTCGCCGGACAGCCGCAGCTCGCTCAGAATCTCGCCCTGAGGGTATTTACCGGACAGAATATCCCGTTCCAGCTTTTCGAAAACCTGATCGGCGATGGAAATGGGCTTGTGATCTCTCATCATGGTGGGTTCCTCCTCAATGGCGGGGCTTCAGCACGCCGCCGGACAGTTCTGCGATTTTTTCTTCCAGTTCTTCATTGGAAAGGGCGGTGGTGCGGCCTCCGGCATACTGTTCGTCCACCCAGACTTTCAGCTTTTCCACCAGTGCGTCATGCTTGCTGAGCTGGTGGTCGCTGCGGAGCCGGTAGTTCTGGTTGATCCAGTAGGTGATGCCTGCCAGCCCGGAGGTTTTGCTGATGGCTACGGCGGCGGGCCGGTCCAGCAGCTTTTCCGTATTGAAAATGTTGTAGATCTCCTCGTCCTTCAAAAGCCCGTCAGCGTGGATGCCTGCACGGGTGACGTTGAAGTTCCGGCCCACGAAGGGCGTCATGGGGGGGATGTGATAGCCGATCTCATGCTCGAAGTAGTCGGCAATCTCGGTGATGGCGGTGGGGTCCATGCCGTCCAGAGAGCCACGGAGAGAGGCGTATTCAAACACCATGGCCTCCAACGGCACATTGCCGGTGCGCTCACCGATGCCCAGCATAGAGCAGTTCACGCCGCTGGCGCCGTACAGCCAGGCGGTGGCGGCGTTGGCAACGGCCTTGTAGAAGTCATTGTGGCCGTGCCATTCCAGATATTCGCTCTCCACGCCGGAATAGTGCTGCAAACCGTAGATGATGCCGGGAACACTGCGGGGCAGGGCCACCTCCGTGTAGGGGACGCCGTAGCCCATGGTGTCACAGGCCCGGATGCGGACGGGGATCTTTGCCTGGTGGGAAAGATCCATCAGCTCGTTGACGAAGGGCACCACGAAGCCGTAAAAGTCCGCACGGGTGATGTCCTCCAGATGGCATCGGGGCATGACCCCGGCGTCAAAGGCATCCTTCACCGTGGCCAGATAGTAGTCCAACGCCTGCCGGCGGGTCATCTGCATTTTCTTAAAGATATGATAGTCGCTGCAGGACACCAGAATACCGGTCTCCTTGATGCCAAGGTCCTTCACCATCCGGAAGTCCTCCCGGGTAGCCCGGATCCAGGTGGTGATCTCCGGGAAGCGCAGTCCCAAAGCCTGACAGCGTTCGATGGCCTCCCGGTCCCGCTTGCTGTAAATGAAAAACTCCGTCTGGCGGATCAGGCCGTAAGGCCCGCCCAGCTTGCTCAGCAGCTTGAACAGGTGCTCGATCTGCTCCGGGGTGTAGGGATTCATGGACTGCTGGCCATCCCGGAAGGAAGTGTCCGTGATCCAGATATCGGCAGGCATGGATGTAGGCACCCGCCGGTGGTTGAAGGCCACCTTGGGGACCTCGTCATAGTTATATACGTCCCGGTACAGCACCGGGTCCTTCACATCCTGAAGGGAATAACGGTAGTCATTTTCCTCCAGCAGATTGGTTTTGGCGGATAATTCAAGCATGGCGGGCTCCTTTCCAGCGATACGCTTGCTGTATACTTGTATACATATATACACCCGTGGCGAAAACTTGTCTACCCCTCCGAACGAACTTCGTGCAGGATCACAAAGGGGTCTTTTAACGGCGGTCATCAAAAAGACAGATGTCCTCAATGCGCGGAGCTTTTGTAAAACGCACTGCATTTTCGTCAGAATTTCTGTGCAGTCCGCGCAGAGCGGGGAAAATTGACCGATTTCCCCCGTATCCGGAAAAATCCCTTGCAAACCGGGGCGAATAGTGCTATGATACCCTTTATCAACAGGGGAGCTTGCGCAAGCAGGCTGAGAGTGGGATGTATCGCCCAGACCCGTAAACCTGATTTGGATAATGCCAACGTAGGGAGATACCGTCGCTGACACGCTCATGGAGCTCGTAATGCGGATATGTCTTTCAGGCATATCCGCATTTTGTTTTCTATCCGGTCCTTTGTGCCGGACAGACAAGAGCGGTGCCCGCCGGGATTTCAAAAGATGCAGAGGTGTTCAATATGAAATGTGATCCCAAAGATCTGCTGCTGTATGCCGTCACCGACCGGCACTGGCTGAACGGACGGACGCTGGTGGACGTGGTCAAGGAGAGTCTGGATGGCGGCGTCACCATGATCCAGCTCCGGGAAAAGTCTCTGGATGAGGGCAAATTCCTGGAAGAAGCCAAGGAACTGCAGGCCCTGTGCCGGGAGCGGCATGTTCCCTTTATCGTCAATGACAACGTGGACATCGCCAAGGCCATGGACGCCGACGGCGTTCATGTGGGGCAGGATGACATGGCGGCGCTGGATGCCCGGGCCAAGCTGGGACCGGACAAGCTCATCGGCGTCTCCGCCCACACGGTGGAGGAAGCCCTGCTGGCAGAGAAGCAGGGGGCGGATTATCTGGGCGTGGGAGCCGTGTTCCCCACCAGCTCCAAGAGCGATGTGGGGGAGATGTCCTACGAGACCCTGAAGGCTATCTGCAAGGCCGTGTCCATTCCTGTGGTGGCCATCGGCGGCATTTCCGGCGAGAACGTAGGCAAGCTGGCGGGCAGCGGCATCTGCGGCGTGGCGGTCATCAGTGCTATCTACGCTGCCAAGGACGTCAAAGCCGCCGCCGCTGATTTGAAAGCCACCGTGAAAGAAATGCTGCGGGCATGATCCGGGGGACCATTTTCGACTTAGATGGCGTCCTGCTGGACTCTATGGGTATCTGGGAAGATCTGGGCGCCCGGTATCTCCGGCGGCTGCACATCACCCCGGAGCCGGGACTGAATGAGGTCCTCTTTCCTATGAGCATGGAGCAGGGGGCTGCCTATCTGAAAGCGCATTACCCGCTTCAACAGAGCGAGGCGGAAATCTGCGGCGGCATTGCCCGGATGCTGAAGGACTACTATGCTCAGGAGGTCCCTGCCAAGCCCGGCGCGGCGGCGCTGCTGGCATTTCTGGCGGAACGGGGCATTTCCATGGCGGCGGCTACCTCCAGCCCGCGGGCGCACGTGACCGCCGCGTTGGATCGGCTGGGCCTGCTGCCCTACCTGAAAACAGTTTTCACCACCGGCGAGGTGGGCGTCAGCAAGCATGAGCCGGTGATCTACCATCTGGCGGCGGAAGCGTTGGGGACGGCCCCGGCAGAAACGCTGGTATTCGAGGATTCCCTCTACGCCCTGAAAACCGCCAAGACGGCGGGTTTCCGCACTGTCGGCGTATTGGACGCCCACGGGGAAACGGATCAGGCGGGACTGAACCGGGCGGCGGAGGTCTATCTCACGTCCCTGACGGAGTTTCCCGGCCATTGGGTACATCTCAACAAGTAAATTCGGAACGCTCAGGGCCTTGCCCTGTGTTCAGGCGGTACATTGGGGGCACCACCTTGTATCGCTTTATAAAACTGTGCTGTAAAAGAGAAAGGAAGTATTCACATGAAAACAGCATTGACCATTGCTGGAAGCGATTCCAGCGGAGGCGCCGGTATCCAGGCGGATATGAAGACCATGACGGCCAACGGCGTTTACGCCATGAGCGCCGTCACGGCCCTGACCGCCCAGAACACCACCGGCGTCACAGATATTCTGGAGTCCACTCCTCATTTCCTGGGTGAGCAGCTGGACGCTATTTTTACCGATATTTTCCCCGACGCGGTGAAGATCGGCATGGTTTCCTCCGCCGACCTCATCGTGGTCATCGCGGAAAAGCTGAAGCAGTACAAGGCGAAGAACATCGTGCTGGACCCCGTGATGGTGGCCACCTCCGGGGCAAAGCTGCTGCGGGATGATGCGGTGGAGGCCCTGTGCCGGGAGCTGCTGCCGCTGGCGGCAGTCCTGACCCCCAACATCCCCGAGGCGGAGATCCTCTCCGGCATGACCATCACCGATGCCACCGGCATGGAGGCCGCCGCCAAGTACATCAGCGAGAAATACGGCTGCGCCGTGCTGTGCAAGGGCGGCCATAAGGTCAATGATGCCGACGATCTCCTGTGGCGGAACGGCTTCGGCAAGTGGTTCCACGGCAAGCGGATCGACAATCCCAACACCCACGGCACCGGCTGCACCCTCTCCAGCGCCATTGCCTCCAATCTGGCCAAGGGCTATGATCTGGACGAGTCCGTGGAGCGGGCCAAGGAATACATCTCCGGCGCATTGGCGGCCATGCTGGATCTGGGCCACGGCTCCGGTCCCATGAACCACATGTTCGCTCTGAAAGGAGCCTTCACAGAATGATCACCTCTGCGGTTGCGATCCTATTCGCTGTGGGCTACCTGCTGGCAACGGTCTGGCTGTGCCGGGGCATCCGGCTGACGGCCCGGGACCTGTGCCTGGGTGGTATCGTCTGCGCCATGACGTTGGTGCTGGCCACGATCCGCATCCCCCTGCCCACCGGCTCCAACATCACCTGCGGCTCCTGGATCCCGCTGATGCTGCTGGCCCTGCTGTATGATTATCGGCTGTCCATGCTGAGCGGCTGGGTGTGCGGTATTCTGGCAATGATCCTGATCCCCGGCTGGCAGGCGGTCCACTGGGCGCAGATCTTTGTGCAGCAGTTGGTCTGCTTCTCCTGCCTGGGCTATGCCGGCGTGTTCGGCAGCGACAAGCGCTGGAAGGCCATCTGCGGCATGGCGCTGGCGGTGGCGATCCGCTGCTTTGGCCATGTGATCAGCGGCGTGATCTTCTACTCCCAGAACGCATGGGACGGCTGGGGCGCCTGGGGTTACAGTCTGGCCTTTAACCTGTCCTCCCGGCTTCCGGAGGGGATCTTGAGCATTTTGATCGTATCGGTGCTGCCGCTGACGCTTATGCGGCGGGCCATTGCCAGAAGGGAGGCAAAATGATGGGTACTGTTGATCGGCTTCTGAAAGCCACCGAGGATATCTGGGCCAGCTACCACGAAAAGCCCTTTGTGCAGGGATTGAAGTACGGCACGCTGGACCAGAAGAAATTCCGTAGCTATATCATTCAGGATTACTGGTATCTCATGGACTATACCAAGGTTTTTGCCATCGGCGTAGCCAAGAGCAAGAGCGTGGAGGTCATGAAACTCTTTGCCAAGTACATCCAGGCAATCCTGGACGGCGAGGTCAACGTTCACAACGGCTATATGGCCGATTTCGGCATCACCCAGGAGGAACTGGACCACACGCCTATCCAGCAGGATAACCGCTCTTACACCTCCTATATGCTCAGCGTTGCCTATCGGGGCGGTGAGGCGGAAATTCTGACGGCCATCTTCTCCTGTGCTTACAGCTATGAGGTCATCGCCCGCAAGATCGTGGAGGAGTGCCCCTCCGCTCCCGAGCACCCCATGTACGGGCGTTGGGTGCGGGGCTACATCACTCCCCGCTACACAGGCAACAACGTGATCCTGAAGGATATGCTGGAGCGGCTGACCAAGGACTATACCGAGGAGCAGCTCCGCTATCTGGAGGAGATCTTTACGGCGTGTTCCCGCTATGAGGCATCCTTCTGGGATATGGCGGACCGCTTCGGAACGGAAGGCGGGGCGCAGGTATGAAAAAGACATCCACCTTCCAAAACGGACTGATCTGGTTCGGCGCAGGTGTTTCTCTGGCGGAGATCCTCACCGGCACCGCCTTTGCGCCTTTGGGTATGGCCAAGGGCCTGGCGGCGATCGTCATCGGTCACATCATCGGCTGCGCCATGATGCTTCTGGCGGGCCTCATCGGCGGCCGCACCGGCCGCAGCGCCATGGAGACCGTGAAAATGAGCTTTGGACAGAAGGGCGGCTTGCTGTTCGCCTTCCTGAACGTGCTTCAGCTGGTAGGCTGGACTGCCATCATGATCTATGACGGGGCCTTGGCTATCGGAGGTATTTTCAATCTTGGACATTGGGTCTGGTGTCTGGTCATCGGTGTCCTCATTATCCTGTGGATCGCTGTGGGTATTACAGATCTGGGCTGGATCAACAAGCTTACCATGGCGGCGCTGTTTGTGCTGACCCTGGTGCTGTGCAAGGTGATCTTCTTCTCCGGAAATGCCATGGACGCCTCCGGGGAGGCCATGACCTTCGGCGCGGCGGTGGAGCTGGCGGTGGCCATGCCCTTGAGCTGGCTGCCCCTCATCAGCGACTACACCCGCGAGGCAGAAAAGCCGGTCCAGGCCACCTGGGTCAGCGTGGTGGTGTATGGCCTGGTGTCCTGCTGGATGTATGTCATCGGCATGGGCGCGGCGATCTTTACCGGGGAGTATGACATTGCCGTCATTATGGTGAAGGCGGGGCTGGGCATTGCCGCCCTGGTGATTTTGGTGTTCTCCACGGTCACCACCACCTTCCTGGACGCCTGGTCCGCCGGTATCTCCGCCGAGTCCCTCTCCGGGAAGATCAACGGCAAAAAGACCGCCATCGGTGTGACGGTCATCGGCGCCGTGGGGGCTATGCTGTTCCCCATGGACGATATTACCGGCTTCCTGTATCTCATCGGCTCTGTGTTTGCACCCATGATCGCGGTGCAGATCGCGGATCATTTCCTCCTCAAGCGGGATCGCTTTGCCGTGGCGGCGGACGGCCGGAATCTGGTGATCTGGCTGGTGGGCTTCATCGCCTATCGCTGGCTCATGGGCGTGGACACCCCGGTGGGCTACACTCTGCCGGATATGGTCCTGACCGTCCTTCTGTGCGTCCTTGCGGAAAAGCTGTGCGCCGGCAAGAAGAACGGCTGATCGGCTGACCGAACAATAAATGACCGGCGGATACGTGTATGCGTATCCGCCGGTTTTGCTGTGTGTGATTTGTAGGTTTTTCCCTTGCCCTCCGGCCGGTTCCGTGGTACACTTTCTTCCTGTACGAGCATTGACCGAAGGGAAAGGATAACCATGAATCAAAAAGAACTCAACGAGATCCGCCGGCGCTTCAAGCTGGATAAAAACAGCATTTCCAAGATTTTTGGCTGCTATGTCAACAGCAATAAGGAGATCATTTCCTGGATCGACGCCTCTATGGGCCTCATGCAGCAGGAGGAGCAGGAAATGTATCTGGGCCTTCTGAAAAAGGCCCTCTCCGGGGCCTTGGGCAAAAATCTGGTGGATATCACGTTTTCCACGGCGCAGGTAGCGGACAGTGACGAGCACCGCCTGCTGCAGACCATGCGGCAGACAGAGTTAAAGGACCCCGCCTCCCGGGAGGATTTCTGCCGTCGGCTGATCGACGCACTGAACATGGGAGAGACCAACTACCTGATCCTGCTGGCTGCGGACACCTACGATGTGCCCCACAAGAGCCGGGACGATGAATTTCAGGCGGACGCGGGGGACACGGTGTATCGCTACTTTGTCTGCGCCGTCTGCCCGGTAAAGGCCCCTACTCTGGAGCTGCGGTACGATCATGACCTGAACGAATTCCATCCCGGCTCCACCGGCCATATCGCGCTGGCCCCGGAGCTGGGCTTCCTGTACCCCGCCTTTGACAGCCGCGCCGCCAACATCTATGACCTGCTGTTCTACGCCAAGAACCCGGCGGAGCTGCATCAGGAGGTCATTGACGCGCTGTTCCGGGTGGAGCCGCCCATGTCTGCGGCAGAACAGAAAAACGTTTTTGATACGGCGCTGACGGAGGCGCTGGATGAGGCTTGCAGCTATGATGTAGTGCAGTCCGTCCATGAGCAGATCCGGGCAAAGATCGAGGACCACAAGGAAAGCCACGATCCGGAGCCGCTGGAGCTGACGGTTTCCGACGTGGGCTGCATACTGGCCAACAGCGGCGTGGACACCGAAAAGGTGGAGGCGTTCAAGGCAAACTGCGAAAAGCAGTACGGCGAAAACGCCGCACTGAATCCGGTGAATATCATCGAGAGCCGCAAGTTTCAGGTCACCACCCCAGAGGTGAAGATCTCCATCGCCCCGGAAAACAGCTATCTCATCGAGACCCGGATCATCGACGGTCGCAAGTATTTCCTGATCCCCGCCGATGACGGCGTGGAGGTCAACGGCATCGGCGTGAATATCGCCGCCGATCAGCCGCAGGAATAAGCGCAATGCCTTTCCTACATGGTAAAA
>UMHI01017566.1_pt1 | contig 44348 bp, 34 predicted proteins | sample 1965481 | NCBI WGS metagenome assembly UMHI01 (sample SAMEA4836093, study PRJEB28245) | human gut metagenome | biome: gut microbiome; material: fecal sample | place: Denmark | collected 2008 | reverse complement strand
CGCTGCTGCTCGGCATCACGATCTCGTTCTCCATGCGCGCCGAGCAGTTCGTGAACCGGAACACGCTCATCATCATGGGCCTTGGCCTCGTGGCCTTCGTCTTTGACTCCATCGCGGGCGTGATGTTCGCGAAGCTCCTCAACCTGTTCAGCAAGAAGAAGGTCAACCCGATGGTCGGCGCGGCAGGCATTTCGGCGTTCCCGATGTCCGCGCGCGTCATCCAGAAGCTGGGGCTTGAGGCCGATCCGCAGAACCATCTTCTGATGCACGCGGTGGGTGCGAACGTCGCCGGGCAGATCGCAAGCGTCCTCGCAGGCGGCATGATCCTGAACCTCGTGCCGCAGCTCTTGAAGTAAGGAGGAACGGAAATGACAGCTTTGCAGGCAGCGCTCACGATCCTGTGGCAGGAGGATCTATGCGATGAAAAACCACAAGAAAATCATGACAGCACGGCTGCTTGCGGTCATACTGCTGCTCGCCGTATGTATGGCGGGCTGCGCCGCACCGGCAGAGCCAAACAGCGGCGTCCCTTCTGAAACGGACGCCCCGGCGGAGTCCGACGGCTCCGGCGCGCCGGCCGATGCGCCGCAGGCGCTGACGCTCCCCATTCTGGACGAGATCGACGCGGACGTTGCGGTCGGAACGGCAGGCTCTTCGCTGCTGGCCGTGCAGGCCGCGGTCAAGCTGCTGGACTGGGGCGTGAATACGGGCCTTGACACGGACGAGATCAGCGGCGCCGCCTCCGCATGGCTGACCGCAAAGAACGATGATCGGACCGAGTGCCTGCAAAAGCTGGAGCTGGTGGACGAGGCCTACCAAAAGCTGCTGACCGATGAAGCGCGGGAGCTGCTGGACGACGCCGGGTGCGCGGAGGTGGAGATCACCTGGGGCAGCGAGCCGGTCGAGCCTGTGGAAGCCATCATGCGCTCGGCGGGGCTGCGGGATGCCGACAGCGGCGATGACGCCGCGTGGGACGTAGCCGGGTTTGAAAAGAGTCTGCTGGAAAATTACGGTGTCACGCCGCATCACTATGAGGATCTGGGCGACGGTGTTTATCAGGTCTATGTGGAGATCGACGGCGAGATCGTTCCCTTTGTCACGGTCGATTCCGCGACCGGCGACTATCACGGGTGATCGCCCGGCCTGTTTCCGGCGGAGGGCGGATGGGACGGAAAAGCCCCGCGGTCAGGCCCCGCTGCCCCAAATAGACTGAAGGGACCGTTCTCTGTGGAGGAGAACGGTCCCTTTTGCGGTGCTATTTGCTCACCAGCAGCTTTTTCATGCCGCGCTCGAGCCCATCCACGCTCAGCGGGTACATATCAATGAGCCGTGCGATGTGGCCGTAGCTCTGACCCCAATAGCCGCCGTAGCGCGGCGGCTCCTCGGGATTGAGCCAGATGAGATGGTCGTACTGTTCTTTGAAGCGCTTGAGCCAGTCCATGCCGGAGAGTGAGCCGCTGCCGGCGAAATAGTCATAGCGCTTTTCCGTCAGCTCGTACATATCCATCAGCGCGTCGCCGACGAAAATGACCTTGTACTCGCTGCCGAAATTCTTCAGCAGCCACTCGGTCGAAACGCCGTGCTCGCGGTACATCCGCGGGTCGGTGTAGACGCGCGAGTAGACGCAGTTGTGGAAGTAGTAGACGTGCAGCTCCTTGAAGTGGTTGGACTGCCGCGCCGCCTGAAAGAGCATCGAGCAGAGCTGAGAGTAGTAGCTCATCGAGCCGCCCGAGTCCATCAGCATCAGCACCTTGACGGTGTTGCGCCGCGGGCGCTTGTAGCGCACCTTGAGCGTGCCGGCGTTGTCGCAGGTATCGCGGATGGTGCCGTCCACGTCGAACTCCGTCTTGTCGCCGAGCGACTGGTCGGAATACTGCCGCAGCAGGCGGAAAGCCATCTGGAACTGGCGGATGTCGAGCGTATTGTCGCGGCGGAAATCGCGGTACTTTCGCTCTCCCGCGACCTGAAAGGCGCGGCGGTAGATGCTCTCGCCGCCGACGCGGATGCCCTGCGGGCTGTGGCCGGCGTTGCCGAAGTTGGAGTAGCCGCCCGTGCCGATCCAGTACGAGCCGCCGTTGTGCTCCTCGGTCTGCTCGCGGAGGCGTTCTTCAAACATCTTGAGAATCTCGTCGATGCTCTTTTCCGCATAGCCCTGCTCGCGCAGAAAGGCGCGGAACTCCTCAAGCGCGTTTTTCGGGTGGTTGAGCCAGTCCATCAACTCGTCCGGCAGCAGCTCCTCGGGGAAGGGCACGTCCTTGAAATACTCCAAAAACGCGGCGTCAAACTTGTCGTAGTCCGCCTCGCTCTTGACGAGCACGGCGCGGCAGAGGTCGTAAAAGCCCGTCAGCGTCGAGCGGTGCAGCCCAAGCGACAGCCCCTCCATGAGCGTCATCCACTCGTTGAGTGAAACGCCGAAGCCGCGCTGACGCAGAAGGTAGAAAAATCCGACAAACATGGGCTTACCGCATCCGGCGCTGCATCGCCGTGATGTCCTTGTCCTTTTTGAGCAGCACGCCGGCAAAGGGAATGTCCTTTGCGATGCGCGCGGGATCGACGCCGCCGAGCTCGAGCGCGCGGAGCCAGTCCACCAGCTCGCTCGTGGAGGGCTTTTTCTCGATGCTGTCGATCGAGCGCAGCCAATAGAAGGCCTGCATCGCCTGTGCGAGCAGCGCTTCGTCGAGCTTTTCAAAGTGGACGCGGATGATCTTCTCCATCTGCTCCTGCGTGGGGAAGGCGATGTAGTGGAAGATGCAGCGGCGCAGGAAGGCGTCGGGCAGCTCCTTTTCCGCGTTGGACGTGATGATGACGATGGGGCGCTGCTTTGCCTTGACCGTTTCCTTTGTTTCGGGAATGTAGAACTCCATCTTGTCCAGCTCCCAGAGGAGGTCGTTGGGGAACTCAAGATCGGCCTTGTCCACCTCGTCGATGAGCAGCACCACCTGCTCGTCGGAGGAGAACGCCTCGCCGAGCTTGCCGAGCTTGATGTATTTTGCGATGTCGTCCACGCCGGCGGAGCCGAACTGGCTGTCGTAGAGACGCTGGACGACGTCGTAGACGTACAGACCGTCCTGCGCCTTGGTGGTGGATTTCACGTTCCAGATGATGAGCTTCTTGCCCAGCGCGTCGGCGACGGCCTGCGCCAGCATGGTCTTGCCCGTGCCGGGCTCGCCCTTGATGAGCAGCGGCTTTTGCAGCGCCACGGCGATGTCCACCGCGCCCATCAGCTCGGGCGAGGCGACGTAGTTTTCGGTCCCGCGGAAGGAAACAGACATAGAAATACCTCGTTACATAAAAGTTTGATCCTATTTTACATAGCCGCGCCGTCGGTGTCAATGCGGAGCGGGGGAGAAAAAATACTAAAAAACACTCAAACGGTCGTTGCATTCTTAGAGCTGCTGTGCTATAATACAAAAAAGAATCCGATAAGGAGGCAGCGGACCATGAAAAAACTGACCAAAATGCAGCAGAAGGTCTACGATTACATCGCCCAATTCATGACCAAGTGGGGCTATCCGCCCTCTGTGCGCGAGATCTGCGCAGAGCTGAATTTCAAGTCCCCGTCCACCGCGCATTTCCATATCCTGAATCTGGAGAAAAAGGGCTATCTGGAGCATGACGCCGGCAAGGGCCGCGCCATCCGGCTCAAGGGCGAGGCGCAGACCGCGCCTGCCGTGCCCGCCGCCCCTGCGGCGCCGTCGAACGCCGTTGACTTCATGGAGGAGCGGAACGCGCGGGAGAACCGCATCCCCATCGTCGGCAATGTCGCTGCCGGCAGTCCCATCCTTGCGCAGGAGTGCGTGGAGGATTACCTGACCTTTGATACCGGCAGCCGCAGCGGCGAGTTCTTTGCCCTGCGCGTGCGCGGCGAATCTATGCTGGGCGTCGGCATCTTGCCGGACGATCTGGTCGTCGTCCGCCGCCAGCAGACCGCCAACAACGGGGAGATCGTCGTCGCCCTCATCGGGGACGAGGCCACGGTCAAGACCTTCAAAAAGCAGAACGGCGAGATCTGGCTCCTGCCCGCGAACCCCGACTACCAGCCCATTGACGGGCGGGAGTGCGAGGTGCTCGGCAAGGTCGTTGCCGTCGTGCGCCAGTATTGAGCCGGAAACCGACCCTGTATATTGAAAAAGCGTTTCGCGACCGAAAGCAGGCCGCGGAACGCTTTTTTATTGTTGGGAGCAGCGCTCAGCTCTCCGAGCCGGAGAGGTGGAAGCGCCAATCCGCGAAGCCGTAAAACGGATCGGAAGCCGTTGGGGTCATGCCGTCCACAAGACCGGAGGGCGTGAGCACCGTTTTGGACTTGAAGAGCAGCGGCGCAAAGGGCGTTTCCTCGGCAAAGCCCTTGACATACCGCTCGGCGGAGGCGTTCCCGCCGAGCAGGAAGGCGTCGTTCAGGCCGGAGAGCTGCTCGCTCGCAAAGCCACCGTAGTTCAGCGCGCCGCCGGCGTCGAGCAGTGCGCCCGCGTCCCAGTCGGCGGTCAGGCGCACCTCGCCGAGGTAGAGGTCGAAGCTGCCGGCCTCCAGCGCGGCGGCGTATTCCCCCCACGGCAATTCGCGCACCGTGACTGTCAGCGCGGCGGTCGTGAGCTGGGCGCAGAGGCTTTCGGCCACCGCACGCTTGAAGGCATTTTCCTCGTTCACCAGCAGCGTCAGGCTGCGCGGACGCGCGGCAGTCACGCCGGCAGTCTCCAGCGCGGCGGCGTACTCCTCCGCTGTGGTGCGGTACTCGTATGTCTTCGGATAGTCCGCGTCTTGCGGCGCGATGGGAAGCTGCGCCGCCGTGCCGTGCCCGGAGAGCAGGGAGGAGACAAGCGTGCCGCGGTCGATCACGCCGCTCATCGCGCGGCGCACCGCGGTGTCGTTGAGCGGAGTACGGCTCAGGTTGAAGCCGAGGTACTGCATTGCCGCGGTCGGCACGTCGGTGGACTCCACCGCGCCGCCGACCGTCCGTGCGCCGGTGCCGGTCGGATCGAGGCAGAGGAAGTGGACGCTGCGGGAGGCGAACCGGCTCAGCGCGGTGTCGTTGTCCTTGACCGCGGCAAGCGCGATGCGCTCGAGCGGCAGAGAGCTGCCTTGCCAATGGGGATTTGCGGTCAGCGCCGCGCCGTCGGCTGCTGTTGTGTAGACGTAGGGGCCAGTGCCAAGAGGCACAAGGACATTCTCCGTGCCGGCCTTGACGATGGGAACGTCCAGCAGGGCGGGGAAGCTGCCGTTTGAGCGCGTCAGCGTGATGACCAGCGTATGCGCGTCCTGTGCTTTCATCGAGGCGACGTTCGCAAAGCGCGCGCCGTAGCGCGCGGACTCCGCCGCGCGGCGGTAGGCCGCGAGCACGTCGTTCGCGGTGAGGGCCGTGCCGTCGGAAAAGACTGCGCTGCGCAGCGCGAAGGTCCACGTCAGCGCCTGGGCGTCGCAGCTGCTGCGTTCGCACAGCACAGGCTGCGGCGTGAACGAAGCGTCGAGCGTGAAGAGCGGCTCGTAGAGCAGCGCGCCGACGGTCTGCTGCACGCCGTCGATGCAGGTCACGGGGTCAAAGGTCTGGCCCGAGAGATAGGGCAGGGTGAAGTCGGAGATCTGCGCCGGCTCGCGCTGCGATGTCTCCTGCTCCTCCGGCGGCAGCTCGTCGCCCCAGAAGTCGTCCGGCTCCGGCTCGGCCTCCCAGCAGCAGCCGGTCAGGGAGAGCGTAAGGACCAGCGCGAGCGCTGTCAGCCGCCGCGTCACAGGGTATCCTCCGTCAGGACGATGACCGCCGCCATGCCGCCGCGCTCGCCGCCCATGCCGCGGTGCGACCAGTAGCGGTCGGGGCGGCATTTGGTGCAGTCGGGGTGTACGTCGATGCGCGAGGGGTCCAGTCCGCTGCGCAGCAGCCACAGACGGTTGATGGATTTGAGGTCGATGTGGTACTTGTCGCCGCGGCGCTCGATGCGCTCGTCCACGGCGGGGTCCATGAGCTCATGGAAGGCATCCGCCACGTCGCCGTCGGTCTCAAAGCAGCACTTGCCGATGGCGGGGCCGATGGCCGCGCGCATCGTGTAGGGGTCCGCGCCGTAAAGGCTCATCATCGTGACGAGCGCCTTGAGCACGATGCCGCTCGCCGTGCCGCGCCAGCCGGCGTGGATGGCGGCGATGGAGCGCGAGGTCGGGTCGTAGACCGTGATCATGCAGCAGTCCGTGCCGTAGGCAAAGAGCGGCAGGTTCGGCACGTTCGTGATGAGCGCGTCGGCGTCGTAGGGCCGCTCGTCCCAGCGGAGCTTGCCGGCATCCTCCTCCCGCGCGACGCGCACGAGGTCGGAGTGGATCTGGCGGCAGCCGACGGCGCGCGAGGCGTCGAAGCCGACGGCGGCGCCGAGGCGGCGGTAGTTTTCGAGGATGTTCTCCTCACGGTCGCCGCGGTTGCTCGCAAGGTTGAGCGAGTCGAACGGCGCGGGACTCACGCCGCCGTGACGGGTGGTGAAGGCGTGGCGCACGCCGCCGACGGAGAGCGTGCCGGCGGTGTCGAAGATCACGCCGTTGACGTTGTGCTCGGTAAAGGACATAAGGGACCTCCTTTCGCGCCTGCGGCGCGGGGAAATTTGCCGCGCACGGCACGGCGGAGCTGCGGTGAATGGAAAGCTATTGCTGCTTTTTCAATAAATGAAAAGCAATATGGCAGACCAGATATACAAGGCTTTGTATCCCCCAAAAACAGGCAGTGACCAATATTGCTCCGAACCATACCGGAAAACTGATAAATCCACCTGTTTGGAGAAATAAATGGGTATGTTTAAGGCCGCACAGCTCATAGACAGGAAAGTAGAGTAAAAAATAAAGGGGGATATTCAGCAATGTATACCGCCAAGAAACGAACTTGTAAAATAACAACGGCAAACCGATCAGGCTTACCCAGAAAATATAATGCCCCATCTGACTCCGTGCGGGAGGGGAATTTAGTCCCAATAAATCATCGGAAACGATCAGGCAAAGCAGAATGGTTAAAATTCCCATCACTCCGGCCCAAAGCCACTTTTTGAAAATCCCTTGCTGATTCATTCATACTCTCCAATGATCCTGACTTGCCCGATCACCTCACAGGGTTTCCTCACCGCCGCATTCCAATGTTTCACGAACGAAATGTGCCTGCAGATGACTTTCGGTGACCAGAACGGACTCCTGATGGAAGAAGGCGCACAGGTCCTTGGCAATGTCATTCACAACGGTCTTGTCAACGTCGATCAGGGTGAGGACCAGACTGGTCTCCCGGGCGTATTCTCCGCTTTCGTAAATATACCCACCCTCCTGCACCTGAAAGGAAAAAGGCACTTTGTAGGAATAGCATACATTACGAAGCACCCTGATATACTTTTCGTTTTCAAAGAGCTGTGTGTTCGTCGACAGATCGTTCAGCCCAATGTAGATTTTTGACTCGACCATATTCAGCGCCCCCTGTGTGCCTGACCGATGCGAATTTATTTGCGTGACGTCCTCCGGCAGACCGTCCTGCCGGAGGCGGGAGCCTCCGGACCGGCGCGCCTTCGTGCCGAAAAGGGGTATTCTCTTTCGGAAAGAGAATACCCCTTTTGTTTTTACCGTCCGCAGCACTGCTTATTTTCTGCGCTGCCGCGCAGCGCAAAAAATGCCGGATGGCAGCTCGCTCGCCGCTGGCGCGGCAGCCGCTCGTATGCCGCGTATCAGCAGGCTGCGTCCGTTACCGTCCGCAGCACTGCTTATTTTCCGCGCTGCCGTGCAGCGCAAAAAATGCCGGATGGCAGCTCGCTCGCCGCTGACGCGGCAGCCGCTCGTATGCCATGTATCAGCAGGCTGCGTCCGTTACCGTCCGCAGCACTGCTTATACTTTTTTCCGCTGCCGCAGGGGCAGGGGTCGTTGCGGCCAATCTTCTGTACCTTGCGCGGCTGCTTTTTCACGCTGCCGTCGCCCGCGGTGGTGGCGACGATGCCCTCGGCCACGCGCTCGCGCTTGACCTCGGCCTCGCTCTTGATGCGGGCGGAGAAGATACGGCGCACGGTTTCGTCCTGAATGGCGGAGATCATCTCCTCGAACATCTCGAGGGATTCCTTCTTGTAGGCGTCGATGGGGTTGACCTGCGCGTAGGCGCGCAGGCGGATGCCCTGACGCAGCTCCTGCATGGCGTCGATATGGTCCATCCAGTATTCGTCGACCACGCGCAGCAGCACCACGCGCTCAAGCTCGCGCATGATGGGGGAGGTGACGGCCTCCTCCTTGCGCTCGTAGGTGGTGACGGCGGCGTTGAAGAACAGCTCCGTCAGCTCGTCCTCGCCCATGGCGGCGAGCTCGGCGGGCGTTTCGGCGACCATGCCGCGCGGGAAGTACATACCCTCGAGGCTGCCGAGGATCTCGCGCACGCCGTCCTCGTCGAGCTTACCGTGCTCGCCGGAGTGGAGCGTGACCTGATTGGAAATGCCGCTGCGGATCATGCCGAAGATGGTATCCTTGAGGTTGCGGCCGTCGAGCACCTGTTTGCGCTGCCCGTAGATGATCTCGCGCTGCTTGTTCATCACGTCGTCATATTCAAGCGTCGCCTTACGGGACTGGAAGTTGCGGGACTCGACGCTGGTCTGCGCGTTCTCGATGGACTTCGAGAGCATCTTGTTCTCGATGGGCGTGTCCTCGTCGAGGTTCATGCGGTCCATGAGGTTCGTGATGCGCTCGCCGCCGAACAGGCGCAGCAGATCGTCCTCGAGCGAGAGGTAGAAGCGCGTCTCGCCCGGGTCGCCCTGACGGCCGGCACGGCCGCGGAGCTGATTGTCAATGCGGCGGGAGTCGTGGCGCTCGGTGCCGATGATGAACAGACCGCCGGCCTCGCGCACGCGGTCGGCCTCGCCCGTGATCTCGGCCTTGTGTTTGGCGAGCGCTTCGGCGAACAGCGCGCGGGCGTCGAGGATCTCCTGATCGTCGGTCTCAGCGTAGCCGGTCGCCTCGGCGATCAGCTCATCGGAGAGCCCGGCCTTGCGCAGATCGTTCTTGGCCATGTATTCGGCGTTGCCGCCGAGCATGATGTCGGTGCCGCGGCCCGCCATGTTGGTGGCGACCGTCACCGCGCCGAGCTTACCGGCCTGCGCGACGATCTCGGCTTCCTTCTCGTGGTTCTTCGCGTTGAGCAGGTTATGCTTGATGCCCTCGCGGGAGAGCAGATAGGACAGGTGCTCGTTCTTCTCGATGGACACCGTGCCGACCAGCACGGGCTGGCCCTTGGCGTGGCATTCCTTGACCTGCGCGATGACCGCGCGGTACTTTGCCGCCTCGGTCTTGTACACCACGTCGGGATCGTCGATACGCGCGATGGGGCGGTTGGTGGGGATCTCGATGATGTCGAGGTTGTAGATGGTGCCGAATTCCTCCTCCTCGGTCAGCGCTGTACCGGTCATACCGGAGAGCTTCTTGTAAAGGCGGAAGTAATTCTGGAAGGTGATGGTCGCGAGCGTCTTGCTCTCGCGGGCGACGGTGACGTGCTCCTTGGCCTCGATGGCCTGATGCAGTCCCTCGCTGTAGCGGCGGCCGAACATCAGTCGGCCCGTGAACTCGTCGACGATGACGACCTCGCCGTCCTTGACGACGTAGTCGATGTCGCGCTTCATCGTGCCGTGCGCCTTGATGGCCTGATTGATGTGGTGGGCGATGGTGGAGTTCTCGGGATCGGAGAGGTTCTCGATCTCGAAATACTGCTCGGCCTTGGCGATGCCGCGGGCGGTGAGCGTCGCGGTCTTGGCCTTTTCGTCCACGATGTAGTCGGCGTCAACGTTGACGTCCTCTTCCTCCTTTTCGTCCGTCTCCGCGATGACCTTCTTGCGGAAGCGGGCGACGAGCGCCTCGGTGCGGCTGTACATCTCCGTGGACTTCTGCCCGATGCCGGAGATGATGAGCGGCGTGCGCGCCTCGTCGATGAGGATGGAGTCCACCTCGTCCACGATGGCGAAGGCGTGGCCGCGCTGCACCAGCTCGGAGGAGAAGAGCGCCATGTTGTCGCGCAGGTAGTCGAAGCCCATCTCGTTGTTGGTGCCGTAGGTGATGTCGGCGGCGTAGGCCGCGCGGCGCTCGTCGCTCGTGAGGTCATGGACGATCAGGCCCACGCTCAGACCGAGGAAGCGGTGCACCTTGCCCATCCACTCGCTGTCGCGCTTGGCAAGGTAGTCGTTCACCGTGACGATGTGCACGCCGTTTCCGGTGAGCGCGTTGAGGTAAGCGGGGAGTGTGGCGACGAGCGTTTTGCCCTCGCCGGTCTTCATCTCGGCGATGCGCCCCTGATGGAGCACGATGCCGCCGATGAGCTGCACGCGGTAGGGATAAAGCCCGAGCACGCGGCCGGCGGCCTCGCGCACGGCGGCGAAGGCTTCGGGCAGAATGTCGTCGAGCGTTTCGCCGTTGGCGAGCCGCGCCTTGAACTCGGGCGTCTTGGCGCGCAGCTCCTCGTCCGTCAGAGCGTGGTACTCGTCCGCCATCGCCTCGATCTTATCGACGATCGGATAAATGCTCTTGAGCTCCCGCTCGGAGTAGGTGCCGAAGAGCTTGGTGATCAGTCCCATATCAAAAACTTCCTTTCACGGAAAATCGAAATACTTTTGCAAAAAAGCATAAAAATACTTCTATAGTATAGCACGCCCTGTCCGGATATGCAAAGGAAAAATGCGCGGGAATGTGAACGGACGGTAAATTTCCGCACAATATGACGCCTGTGCGCCTTGCAAGCGGGTGCGGCGTGTGTTAAGATAGAGAAACCACAAAGCAAGAGACCCACAGCGAAAGACATCGGAGGATTTTACGATGAAACTGCATTTTTACGGCGCGGACCGCTGCGTGACCGGCTCGTGCCACTGTCTGGAGATCAACGGCAAGCGCATCCTGGTGGACTGCGGCTTACAGCAGGGGCGCGACGAGCTGGACAACGCCATGTTCGCCTTCAACCCCGGCGACATCGACATCCTGCTCGTCACCCACGCGCACATCGACCACACGGGCCGCATCCCGCTGCTGGTCAAGCGCGGCTTCACGGGACGCATCCTGACCACCCGTGTGACCGCCGACCTCATGCGCATCATGCTGCTCGACTCCGCTCATATTCAAGAGAGCGACGCCGAGTACCGCAACCGCAAGGGTCAGCGCGCGGGGCGCGATTATGTTGAGCCGCTCTATACCACCGAGGACGCGATGAATGTCTTTAAGTTCCTCACCGTCTGCGAATACGGCCAGAGCGTCGAGCTGTGCGAGGGCGTGAGCGCAGTCTTTACCGACGCGGGGCATCTGCTCGGCTCGGCCTCCATCACGCTGGAGCTCACGGAGGGCGGCGTTCATAAGACGATCGTTTTCTCCGGCGATATCGGCAACGTCGACCAGCCCATCATCCGCGACCCGCAGCTTTTGAAGAAGGCGGACTATGTGGTGATGGAGTCCACCTACGGCGACCGCAACCACACCGAGGTGTGGAGCTACACCGACGAGCTGGCGGAGATCATCGACGAGACGCTCGGCAAGGGCGGCAACGTCGTCATCCCGTCCTTCGCCGTGGGCCGCACGCAGGAGCTTTTGTACTTCATCCGCGAGATCAAGGATCAGGGGCTCGTGAAGTCCGTGCCCGATTTCCCGGTCTATATCGACTCGCCGCTCGCCAAGGCGGCGACCACGGTGTTCTGCGGCGACCTGCACGGCTATCTGGACGAGGACGCGCTCGAGCTGGTGAAGGACGGCACGCATATGTTCTCGTTCCCGAACCTGCATTTGGTCGAGACGACCGAGGAATCCAGAATGCTCAACCTCGACAAAACACCCAAGATCATCATTTCTGCCTCCGGTATGTGCGATGCGGGGCGCATCCGCCACCACCTCAAGCACAACCTCTGGCGCGCGAACAGCGCGGTGGTGTTCGTCGGCTTCCAGTCGCCCGGCACGCTCGGGCGCAGACTGCTCGACGGCGTGGAGAGCGTGAAGCTCTTCGGCGAGGAGATCGCGGTCAGGGCGAAGGTCGTGAATTTCCAGGGCCTTTCCTCCCACGCCGACCACGACCATCTGATCGAGTGGATCAAGGCGTTCGATCCGAAGCCCGCGCACGTCTTTGTCGTCCACGGCGACGCGGACGTGGCGCCCGTGTTCGCGGACGAGCTGTGCTCCCTCGGCTTCTCCGCTCACGCGGCGAAGTTCACCGAGAGCTACGACCTCGCTGCCGGCGTGATGCTCAGCGAGGGCTACATCTCCGAGCGCAAGCGCACGATGCAGGCCAGCCGCGCGGACAACCTCTACGGCAAGCTCCTTGCCGCGGGCGAGGCGCTGCTTGAGCTCATCCGCCGCTTCAAGGGCCGCTCGAACAAGGAGATCGCCGCCTTTACCGGACAGATCACCGCGCTCATCGACCGCTTCCAATAAAATAAAAGGAAAGGGCGCGGGGCTCCGCGCCCTTTTTCGGGGAAAACACTATGGCTGTCACGAAAAATCAGGAATACACCGTTACCGTCGAGGGCTATTCGGGCGAGGGCGCGGGCGTCGCGCGCATCGACGGCTTTGTCGTTTTTGTGTCCGGCGCGCTGCGCGGCGAGGTGTGCCGCGTTCTTATTTTAAAGGTGCTGAAGTCCGCGGCCTTCGCCAAGGTGCTCGAGGTGCTTGCGCCTTCGCCGCACCGCATCGCGCCGGACTGCCCGTACTTTCCGCGCTGCGGCGGCTGTACCTACCGCCACATGGACTATGCCGAGGAGCTTGCCCTCAAGCGCCGGCGCGTGCAGGATAATCTTGCGCGCATCGGTGGGAGCGAGGTCGAGGTGGAGGAGATCCTCGGCGCGGCGGAGACGCGGCGCTACCGCAACAAGGCGCAGTATCCCGTCTCGCCGGATGGGAGGATCGGCTTCTACCGCGCCCGCACGCACGAGGTCATCGACACGCGGGAATGTCTGCTGGTGAAGCCGGAGGCGGACGCCGCGGCGGAGGCCGTGCGGCAGTATATGCGCGATTTCCGCGCGGCGGGCTACGACGAGCAGACGGGGCGCGGCCTTCTGCGCCATGTCTATGTCCGCTCGAACACGAAGGGCGAGAGCCTGATCTGCCTGCTGGTGAACGGCAAGCGACTGCCGCATGAGGCGGAGCTGGTCGAGCGGCTGCGCCGCGCCTGCCCGAAGGCGGTGGGCATCGTGCTCGGCGAGAACACGCGGCGGGACAATGTGATCCTCGGCGAGCGCTACCGCACGCTCTGGGGGGCCGACCGGCTGGAGGATGCGCTCTGCGGGAGAGTGTTCCGGCTGAGCGTGCCGTCGTTCTATCAGGTCAACCACGAACAGGCCGAGCGTCTCTACGCCAAGGCCATCGAGTATGCGCAGCTCACGGGGGAGGAGACGGTGCTCGACCTCTACTGCGGTGCGGGGACCATCACGCTTGCGCTCGCGTCCCACGCGAAGCGCGTCCTCGGCGCGGAGATCGTGCCGGAGGCCATCGACGACGCGCGGGAGAACGCCGCACGGAACGGTGTGGGAAATGCCGAATTCTTCTGCGGCGACGCCTCCGACGTGGCAAAAAAACTCGCACAAGAGAATCTGCGGCCCGACGTCATCACGGTCGATCCGCCACGCAAGGGGCTGGCGGAGGACGTGGTGGAAAGCATCGCGCGGATGCAGCCGGAGCGCGTGGTGTATGTCTCCTGTGACAGCGCGACGATGGCGCGGGATGTGAAGCGCTTCGCCGCCCTCGGCTACCGCGCCGTGCGCGCCTGCGCGGTCGACCTCTTCCCCCGCGCCGACCATGTCGAGACGGTAGTCTTGATGTCAAGGAAAGATAAATAAGTGCCAGAAAGCGGCGTATTTCCGGGCTTTTTCGGAGGCTTGGATTTGAAGCCAGACTTCTGAAAAAGCTCGGTTTTCTTATATGGAAACGTATCCACTGCAAAATGTGTGTCAGGTTGTAACCTCGGATTAGATGTCACGATTTGAGGCAGTGGATTAGATGTTAAGAGAGGTTATACAACTCGGAAGTTGCAGAATTGATAAATTTACCTTTCGAAGAAAAAACAGTAATCTTGTATAAGAATAAAAAACAAGCATTATTCATCAATTCAAATATAAGGTAAAAAAGAGTATCAACCGACGAGGAGAAAAATAGATGAATATTACAAGTCTTGAAATTGCACAGGCAACAATGGATATGTTCTTTTGCTTGTTCTGTCTAATAATATTTGTTTCAATTAAAGCAAATAATCCAAAACAGAAGAGTATGAGGATGTTCGTTCGATTATTACTTATTGCTACAGTTCTGTTTTTTGGAGAGACTTTGGCATATATTTTTAGAGGTAACCTTGGTCTTTTTAATATTTTAGTAACTAGAATTGCTAATCTTATGGTATTTGCTATGAACATAGCAATGGCAAATACCTATGTTAGGTATGTTAGTTCTGTTTTTGTTGAAAAAGGTGCTGAAGTAAGTGGCAATAGTGTTAAAATTGCCAATATCTTTTCGTGCATTAATATTTTCATTGTTGTGGTTAATTTGTTTTATCCATGGATGTATTATTTCGATGAGGCAAATTATTATCACAGGAATAATTCCTGGTATGTATATACACTAATATTACTTGTCGTCATATTTATAGGAGCAGGTATGGCGATTAAGTATAGAAAGTATTTGAAAAAACGAAGCTTCATTTCAATGATGCTGTTTTCGTTTATTCTAATAATTGCAACAGTTGTACAGTCCTTTATTTATGGATTTTCTATAACCAATTTAGGACTGGGAATAGGTTCATTCGTAATGTTTGCTGCATATATGTATGATTGGTCTCATAATGGGGATGAACATACGAATATGATTAATGGCAGCAGATTTGATGCTGTTATTATGCTTATCATAATGCTACTTAGCATGAATGTTTCCATCATAGCATGTGTGAATGTGATTCAGCAGGTAACTAAGGAAAACTCTGAAATACAGAGCAGAACAATTGCGCAGATGGTTTCAGCAAAGATTGAGAATGAATTTATTAAGCCAATTACTGTTTCTCAGACGATTAGCAGTGATATTGATATAAGAACCTACATAGAGGGGAAAACCAGAGAAGAGGCGGAGAGTGTCAAAGACGATATAACGAATCGTCTGGTATCCATTGGTAATGAATTTGATTATGAAAGGGTATTTGTTGTTTCGGATAAAACAAGAGCATATTATTCATATGATGGAATAAGTAAGTATCTTGATGTTGAAAATGACAGCCATGATATATGGTATAAGGATTACTTGGATTCAGGGAAAAGATATACAGTTAATGTTGATACTGATGAAAATAATAACTGGAGTCTTTCGGTGTTTATTAATTACGGTATTTTTGACACGAATGGAGACATTTTGGGAGTATGTGGTGTCGGAGTTGATATGAATGACCTTGTAGACATGCTTGCCAGGTACGAGGAAGAATACAATATCAAAGTATATTTAGTTAATCATGATGGACTTATACAGGTTGATACGGATGTAAGTTCTATAGAAACAGGCTACTTGGATAATTCATATTTTGGCAATATATCAGATGATGATTTTTATTATCAGTTATCGGAGAATGGCTGTTATATGACCAAGTATCTCGAGGATTTGATGGGGTATATAGTAATAAGAGATAATAATCCTGTTAAATTGGATGTAAATAAAATTATACTTCCACTTGTTTTAATCTTTATTGCAGGCGTATTAATAATGGCAACTTCATTTGCTATTATTATGAGAGAGAAGAAGGCAAAGGATGCATACAACAGAAGATATGAAGCATCTATAAAGGACGAGCTTACAGGCTTATATAATAGACGAGGGTTTGAAGATGACTGTGAAATAATCAAGAAAAATAATAACTTAATAGAATACGTTCTTATTATGATGGATTTGAACGGTTTAAAAGCAGCTAATGATAATATTGGTCATGAAGCAGGGGATGAGTTAATTATTGGCGCTTCGAAGTGTATGGATAATGCATTCTCAGGTCTTGGAAGGACGTATCGTGTAGGTGGCGATGAGTTTGCTGTATTACTGAGAGGAACGAGAGAAGAAGCACAGGATGCAGTTAAGACATTTGATTATTTAACTGAGAACTTCCAGGGAAATCTTATTTCTGAACTTAGTGTGTCTAAGGGAGTAGTTGTTTGTTCAGAACATATAGAACTTAATTTTGAAGAAATTAAGGCAATGGCTGATAAGTTGATGTATGCAGATAAGGATGAATATTATAGACGAACAGGAAAAGATAGAAGACGAGTTTGATTTATAAATTGATATTTAATCTATGTAAAGAACCCAACAACTTTCAGTTTTATGGATATGTTTCCACAAACGACTAAACAACGGAAAAGGCTGTGGATATATTCCCTTGCTCGTAAAAATAGCAAGGACATTCAGCCTATCGTATCGAGCCATGTCGAGGCGGTGGTCCTCTTGCCATGGGAAACAAATCCATGGACGGTCGAGGTCGGAATGGAAGCGGAGACCGGCGAGGGCAAGCGCGTCAATTACACCGGAAAAGCATAAGAGAACAAAAGAAAAACCGCCGTCGGACTCACATGGGGTCCGGCAGCGGTTTTCTATTCGCTTCGTGTGATGTCATGCACCCATTTGCCGCTGTGGATGCGCCAAAGTCCGATGGGGGCCTTTGCCAGGTGCTCGATGGCGATGCACAGGCAGAACATCTCGTTCGGCACCTTAAGGACAAGGCCGAGCAGGCACATCAGCGGCAGCTCCATGCACCAGAGGGGAAAGTTGTCGATGAGCAGCGAGGCGCGTACGTCGCCGCCGCCGCGCAGCACACCCACGACCATCGTGGACGAAAAGCCGTGGAGGGGCATCACGCCCGCGTAGCAGTACACCATGACCGCGCACATCGCCGCCGCGCCCGCCGAGAGGGAGAAAAGCGGCAGCACATACGGCCGGAGCAGCGTAAAAAAGGCCAGAAGCTCCACGCCGCCGAGGGCGAGCGCGAAGAGAAATGCCGTGAGGCACACGGCCTTGCCGATGCGCACGACGCTCTCGCGGCTGCTGCCGATGCCGATCTCCTTGCCGACGATGACGGCGGCTGCGTTGGCGATGCCGTAGATGCCGGCGGTGGAGAGCTTGTCAATGCTGCCCGCCACGGTGTAGGCGGCGATGAGGTCGCCGCTCGCGGCCATGTGGCCCATGATGACGGTGATGAGCGAGTAGCCCACGCCCCAGAGCGTTTCGTTCGCCAGCACCGGCGCGCTGTAGTGGATGAAGCGGCGCAGCATCTCGCGGCCCGGGCGGAGAAGGGCGCTCCATTGGAGCGGCACGGTGCGGCAGCGCAGGGCGTAGCCGAAGGCGAGCGCAAATTCCACCACGCGCGAGAGCAGTGTGGCGGCCGCCGCGCCTGTGACGCCGAGCGCGGGGAAGCCGAGCTTGCCGAAGATGAGCACATAATTGCCCACGGTATTGCAGAGCATGGACGCGCCGAACACCAGCATACCGAAGCGCGGATTTTCGATGCTGCGCTGCATCCCGATGTAGATGGACGAGAGGGAATTGAGAATATACGAGAAGCCGACGATGCGGATATACGGCGTGCCGATCGCGACGAGACGGAGATTGTCCGTCACCAGCAGCAGAACATCCGCCGGGAAGAACGCCATGATGAGCGCGAAGAGCGTCGAGACGCTGCCGGCAATGCACAAGCCAATGCCGATGACGCGGTTGATGCTCTCGCGGTCGCCGCGGCCCCAGTATTGGCTGATGAGCACGCTCGACCCGCTCTGCAGTCCGAAGACGATGAGCTGGATGATGAAGATGGGCACATTCGCCACCGTGACGGCGGACATCTGCTCGCTACCGAGCAGACCGACCATGAAGGTATCGAGGAAGCCGAGCGAGGTGGTGATGAGATTCTGCACGATGATGGGCAGGGCGAGCAGAAAGAGGCGTCGGTAGAAGCCCTTGGGCTGACGGAGATAGGAGAACATAATAAACCTCAAAGAAGCTGACGAAGCGTCAAATTTACAGCATGGGGAAGCGTGTTTCCTTATGCTTGCGGAGCGCGGATACAAGCGCGTCGATCTCCTCGCGCGTCGTCTCGGGCGCGAAGCTCACGCGCAGCACGCCCGCGGCGGTCCTTTTGTCGAGCTTCATCGCGGCGTAGACGTGGCTGAGCTTGCCGCGGTGGCAGGCCGAGCCGGCGGAGATGCAGATGCCCTGCGCGCCGAGCTCGGTGACAATGTTCGCGCTCGGATAGCCGACGAGCGAGACGGAGAGGATATGCGGGGCATCGCCGTTCCCGATGCGCACCACGCCGTCGATGGTGAGAAGCTGCTCGAGCGCGTACTGCTTGAGCTGCGCCATGCGGGCGAGCTTTTCCTCATAGCCCGCCAGCCGCAGCTCCACCGCCTTGGCGAAGCCCGCGATCTGCGCGGTGGCCTCGGTGCCCGAGCGCAGGCCGCGCTCCTGTCCACCGCCCGCGAGCAGCGGACGCACCGCGCGGCAGCGCGGGCCGATGTAAAGCGCGCCGACGCCCTTGGGGGCGTTGAGCTTGTGTCCGCTGACGGAAATGAGGTCCGCGCCCAGCGTATCCGCGCGGAACGGGAGCTTCAAAAACGCCTGTACCGCGTCGGTGTGCAGCAGCGCCTTGGAGCCGTGCTCGCGCAGGAGCCGCGCGATCTCCGCGACGGGAAAGACGCAGCCGGTCTCGTTGTTCACGAGCATCACGGAGACGAGCGCCGTATCCTCGCGCAGCGCGTCCGCGACCTGCTGCGCGGTGATATTCCCCTGACGGTCGGGCGCGAGATAGGTGACGGTATAGCCCTCCTGCTCCAGCTGACGGCAAGGCTCAAGCACGGCGCTGTGCTCCACGGCGGTGGTGATGATGTGCTTTCCGACGCGGCGGTTCTGGTGGGCGGCAAGGCGGATGGCCCAGTTGTCGCTCTCCGTGCCGCAGGAGGTAAAATACAGCTCGTCCGGCTTGCAGCCGAGCGCGGCGGCGATGACCGCACGGTCCGCCTCCAGACGCTTTTTCGCGGCGGCGCCGTAAGGGTACTGCGAGCTGGGGTTGCCGCTGCCGTTTAGTAAAACATCGTACATCGTATCCGCCACCTCGCGCGCGACGGGCGTGGTGGCGGCATGGTCGAGATAGATCATAGCAAAGCATTCCTTTCTTTGCACTTGCAATCAAGCGAAAACATGGTATGATTATATGCGGAAAAACCACGAAAAGCAAGGAGAAAGCATGAAGATCGGTATTTACACCCTGGGCTGCAAGGTGAATCAATACGAGACGCAGGCGATGGAGCAGGAGCTGACCGCCCGCGGGCACGAGCTGGTGGATTTTGAGTCTCCCGCCGATGCCTACATCATCAACACCTGCTCGGTCACGGCGGTGAGCGACAAGAAGTCGCGCCAGATGATCCGCCGCGCGAAGAAGAACAGTCCCGACGCGGTGGTCGCCGCCTGCGGCTGCTACGTTCAGACGCACGAGGAGGAGGCGAAGAGCCTCGGCATCGACCTTCTGATGGGCACGAACGACCGCGCGCGATTCCTTGACCGGCTGGAGGAGGCCGTGAAAACGCGCGAGACGGTCGCGGACATCGACGACGCGCTGCGCCGCCGCACGTTCGAGGTGCTGCCGGCGGGCGGCATGGCGAACCGCACCCGCGCGATGCTCAAGGTCGAGGACGGCTGCGTGAACTTCTGCACCTACTGCATCATTCCCTACGCGCGCGGCCCCGTGCGCTCGCTGCCGATGGACAAGGCAGCGGAGCAGGTGCGCGCCCTGCGCGCGCAGGGCTACCGTGAGATCGTGGTCACCGGCATTGAAATTTCCTCCTACGGCCATGACCTCAAGGACGGCACGACGCTCATCGATCTTTTAGAGCTTATCGCCCGCGAGGGCGGGGAGATGCGTATTCGCCTCGGCTCGCTCGAGCCGCGCACGGTGACGCGGGAATTCTGCGAGCGGGCGAAAAAGCTCCCGACCCTCTGCCCGCACTTCCATCTCTCGATGCAGTCCGGCTGCGATGCGACGCTCAGGCGCATGAACCGCCGGTACGACACCGCGCGCTATTATGAGTCTGTGGAGCTGCTGCGCGAATATTTTGACGACCCCGCCATCACCACCGACCTCATCACCGGCTTCCCGGAGGAGACGGAGGAGGAGTTCGGCGAGACGCTCGCCTTCATTGAAAAGTGCGGCTTCGCCGCCATGCACATCTTCCCCTATTCCGTCCGCCCCGGCACGAAGGCCGCGGCGATGGCGCAGGTGGACATGAGCGTGCGCGAGGAGCGCGCGGCGCGCGCCGCCGCCGTCGCGGAGCGGATGCACCAAGGCTATCTCGCCCGCTGCGTGGGAAAGAGCTTTCCCGTGCTCTTCGAGCAGGACAGGGGCGAGGGCAGCGTCGGCCACGCGCCGAACTATATGCCCGTCACGGTGGGGATGAAAGGGTTACATAACACCGTGCAAAACGTGCGCATTACCGCCGTCGACGGCGACGGCCTGTGCGGGGAACCGGAGGAGACATGAAAAGCCACTTTTTTGCCTACATCGCGCGGATGCGCTACATCACGCGTTGGGCGCTCATGCGCAACACCTTTTCCGAAAACGTGCAGGAGCACAGCCACATGGTCGCGGTGCTCGCGCACGCGCTCGCGGTGATCCGAAACCGCGTGTACGGCGGGCAGATCGACGCGGGACAGGTTGCCGCAGCCGCGCTCTACCATGACGCGAGCGAGATCATCACCGGCGATATGCCGACGCCCATCAAGTATTACGCGCCCGAGATCCGCGACGCCTACAAGAAGGTCGAGGCGGTCGCCTGCGGACGGCTCCTTGCCATGCTGCCCGACGAGCTCAGACCCGACTATGACGATGTGCTCGACTGCGCGGACGGCGAGGTGCTCGAACTGGTCAAGGCGGCGGACAAGCTATCCGCCTACATCAAGTGCGTCGAGGAGCTCAAGGCGGGCAACGCGGAATTTCGTCGCGCCGCCGAGCAGACCCGCGCCGCGCTCGACGCGATGGGCCTGCCCGAGCTGGATTACTTTATGGAGCACTGCGCGGAGAGCTTTTCCATGACGCTCGACGAGCTGGAATAACAGGGAGGAAGAAACCATGATCAAAATTCGGACGCTGTATATCGTTCTGCCGCTTACGATCCTGATGGCGGTGGGCTGCTACCTCAAGGGCTGGACGGCGGGCATCGCCCTGTGGGCGCTCCTTGCGCTCGTGTGCGTGGGGCGCATCCTGCGCGAGCGGAAGGAGAAGAACGGCGCGGAGGACGCGCAGAAAAAGGAATAACGCACCGTGTGCGAAAAAAGGGAGAGCTTCCGCCGGAAGCTCTCCCTTTTTGCTGTCGTTTCCGCCGTCTCAGCGCCGCGATTTGTGCGCTCCGCGGCTTGCATTTTGCAGCGAAGCCTTTATAATGATGACATTCTTTTGCGCAGGGAGGAAGGACTCATGGAACAGCGGAGGGCGCGCGGGATGCTTGCAGCCGCGGCCGTTATCTTCGGTACGCTTGCGCCGTTCGTGCGCGGCATTTCCGTTTCCTCGGGCGAGCTGGCGCTTTACCGCGCGGTGATGGCGGCGCTGCTCGTCGGCGGCTATCTGCTCGTGAGCGGGCAGAAGCTCGCGCTGCGCGCGAATCGGCGCGAGGCCGCGCTGCTGCTCCTCTCCGGCACGGCGATGGGCGTGAACTGGATCTTGCTTTTCGAGGCCTACCGCTACACCACCGTGTCCGTCGCGACGCTGAGCTACTATTTTGCGCCCGTGCTCGTCACCGCTGCCTGCCCGCTGCTCTTTCACGAAAGGCTGACGGGAAAGCAGATCGTCTGCTTCGTGATGTCCACGCTGGGACTGGTGCTGGTCATCGGCGTCGGGGGGCTCCGCGGCGGCGCGGATGTGCGGGGCGTGCTCTTCGGCCTCGGCGCGGCGGCGTTCTACGCCGCGGTCATTCTGCTCAATAAGTTCATCCGAAGCGTCGCGGGCATCCAGCGGACCTTTTTGCAGTTTTTAGCCGCCATCGTCATTCTCATTCCCTACGTCGCCGTGACCGGCGGCGTATCGCTGGGGACGCTCGACGCGCGCGGCTGGGTCTGCCTGCTCATCGTGGGCTTCTTCCACACGGGCGTGACCTACTGCCTGTATTTTTCCGCCCTGCGCGAGCTGCCGGGGCAGGAGGTCGCTCTGCTGAGCTACATGGACCCGCTCGTGGCGGTCATCGTCTCGGTGACGGTGCTCGGCGAGCCGGTCACGGTGCCGCAGCTCGCCGGAGGTGCGCTGATCCTCGGCTTCACGCTCTGGAACGAGCTGCCGGAGAAAAAATAAGAAAAAGGGAAGCGGCTTTCACTGAACCGCTTCCCTTTTTCAGTTCATAAAGTGAATGGTGATGGGGCAGATCTCGGCCCTGGTCGCCACGCGCATATTCGGCCCGAAGAGACCGACGCCCGAGGTCACGATGCTGTGCATCGACCCCACGCGGAGACAGCCGCAGGCATTCTCCCAAAATAGCCGGACGGTGAGGTTGCCGGGGAACATCTGCCCGTCGTGCGTGTGCCCGCAGAGATCGACGTCCACGCCCGCCGCGGCCAGCGCCTCCAGCTCGCGCGGCTGGTGGTCGAGGACCAGAATGGGCTTGTCCGTATCCAGTCCCTCGACGAGCTCCGCGGGCGTTTTACGCACCTCGACGCCGCGCCCCGGGCGCTGCGCGTCGGGGCGGCCGTAAAGATAAACCTCGCCGCCGAGCAGCACGGCCTCGTCGCGCAGGAGACGGATGTTCGCGGACGTGAGAAAGGCGTCCATCTCGGGGCTGCTCTGCTTTTTCCCGTCGCTTCGGAAGGTGAAGCCCGCTAAGATAGGCTCCTCAATGTCGTGGTTGCCGTAGACGGCGTAGACGCCGTACCTCGACCGGATGCCGCGCAGCACCGCAGCGATCTGCTCCGGCTCCTCCACGGCCTCCCAAGCGTTATCAAAAATGTCGCCCGCAATGACGACAACATCGGCGTCCTGCTCGTTCACGCGCGCGACCATGCGCTCCATCTGCGCAAGGCCCACGTTGTAGCCGAGGTGGAGATCGGCGAGCAGCACGACCTTCATGCTCTCCATGCTGCCGGCGGACTTGTTTACGGTGATCTCATAGGGCGTGACGCGCACGATGCGGGCGTTGATCACGCCGCCGACGGAGGTCACAAGAATGGCCGCCGCGCACAGACAGCCCGCGATGCGGTGCATCCGCGCCGAGCGCAGAGAGCGGAGCTTCAGACCGTGGACGAGCAGCAGCCGCAGTCCGTCCGCGAGCAGGACTGCCAGCAGCAGATAGAGCAGCACGCCGAGCCAATAATTCCCGATGAGCATGAGCGCGTGCTTCAGCCGCCCGGCAGGCAGCGGAAAGGCCAGAACAAAGGAGAGCGCAAAGAAGGCGTACAGCGCGGCGGGCACGGCCCAATGCTTCCGCTTGCGGAACCACGGGAACCACGCCCGCACCCAGCCCATGATGCGGCGGAACAGATAGAGGTTAAAAAGCAGGTAAAACGGTGCGAGGAGGAAGGCAAACATGGCGCGTTCCGCGCTCCTTTCCGAAAGGGGAGACACCCTTTGTTTTCGGCGCTATTCTACTCCCTTTACGCCCTTGGCGCAAGAGAAAAGATGCGGCGCGAAGCGCACACTTTTTTTGGACAAAAGTGACATTGACAACCCTTTCCTACAAATTTATAATCACAATCTCGTATGAAAGACTTCAAAATACACCGTGGTAAAAGGTGAGGCTTATGAATCATCAGTCGTCGTTTTCGCTTCGTTCGTTCTTTCAGCCCGTGGACCTCACGCAGGGAACGTGCTGGAAGACGCTGCTCGTGTTCGCGTTCCCCATTATCGTTTCCTACCTGCTCCAGCAGGTCTATTCCATCAGCGACGCCGCCATTGTCGGTCAGACGCTGACGGCGAGCGAGGTCGCCGGTGTGAACGACACCACCTCGCTCGCGATGATCTTCCTGCAGTTCGCCTTCGGCGCAAGCGCGGGCTTCTGCACCGTGACGTCGTGCTTTGTCGGTGCGCGCGACAGCGCGGGCGTCCGCCGCTCCATGGCGACGCAGATCGTCCTCTCCGCGGCGCTGACCGCCGTGCTCACGGCGCTGGCGCTGGCGCTGCTCGACCCCATGCTCGCGTGGATCAACGTCACGCCCGCGAGCGGGGAGGTCTACCGCGCGGCCTATACCTACTGCGCCATCCTCTTCGGCGGCATCGGCGCGCAGCTTTTCTATAACTTCATCTGCTCGTTCCTGCGCAGCATGGGCGACAGCGCCACGCCGCTCGCGTTCCTGCTTTTCTCGACGATCCTCAACGTGGGGCTGGATCTGCTCTTCATCCTCTCGTTCCACTGGGGCGTCGCGGGCGCAGCCATCGCCACCGTTGCGGCGCAGCTCATCAGCACGCTCGGCTGCTTTCTCTACGCCTTTTTGAAGTATCCCGAGCTGCGATTGCACCGCGAGGACTGGCGCATCACAAGGCGCGACGTTACGCGACATCTCATTCAGGGCATCCCGCTCGGATTGCAGTTCTCTGTCCTTGCCATCGGCATCATCGTGATGCAGAGCGTCATCGTGCAGTTCGATACGCTTGGCGGCGAAATGGTCTCCAACGCGGCGCAGAATGGCTTCGGCGCGGCGAACAAGCTCAACAATCTTCTTATGACGCCGCTCAACGGCCTCGGCGCGGCGATGACCAGCTTCACCGCGCAGAACCTCGGTGCGGGCGACCACGCGCGCATCAAGAAAGGAACGGTGCAGGCGCTCATCATTGTCTGGACTATGTGCCTCATCTCCATCGCAGCTGGCCTGCTGCTCTCGCGCGGCGGCGGGTATCTCTATATCTTCCTCTCACCCGATAAGGTCACGGCGGAGACGATGCGCTACGGCAACACCTACCTCTATGTCGACCTGTCGCTCTACCTCTTCCTCGGCTTCATCTTCGTCGTGCGCAACTGTGTGCAGGGCATCGGCAAGCCGCAGTTCGTGCTCGGTGCGGGCGCGGCCGAGCTGGCCGCACGCGTGAGCGTGTGCCTGCTGCTGCCGCCGCTGATCGCGGGCGGCGCGGTCAATTCCGACGCGCCGCGCGCGGCGGTCTATGCCCTCTGCTTCGCCGATCCCTTTGCCTGGATGGCGGCGGACGCCGTACTGCTCGTGCCCTTCCTGCGCAATATCATGAAAATGGACTATCGCTACCTGAAAGGAACAATGTAGGAAGAAACAAAAAGTTTTTGCCGCTTTTTTGAAAAAACTTGAAAATAAGGCTTGCAATTTGCGCCGGGATATGCTATCTTATTTAGGCTGAGTTCAGCAAAACAGCATATCCGGGTGTGGCGAAGTTTGGTATCGCGCTTGAATGGGGTTCAAGAGGCCGCTGGTTCGATTCCAGTCACTCGGACCAAGTAATGATAATCCGAACTACATTATCCAAGTTGCTAATGTGTTCGGATTTATCATTTCTATTGAAAATGTTCTATAGTAAGCAAAGGCAGGGACAATTCTTGTCCTTGCCTTTGTTTATATTTTACACTATAATGATAAAAATGGGAACATTTTAAAAAATTTAGCGTCTATATAGATGTAACTAACAATATCAACAGTTTGGAATATTCTAAAAGGGAAGAAGTAAACGGCGATGGACAGAGGAAAAGGAAGGAGTATACCATGAAAAAAAGAGTCTTTGCCATTGTCCCAACAGTCATCTTGTGTATTCTTTTGTTCTATTTAATTAAACCCTCTCAATCCCCCAAATCCCCTTATCAAAATTTGACCCCGATAAGCGGATTCTCTATTCAGGCTGTGCAAGCACAATACACTATTGATACTAAGCAGATATCTCTTTGCATAACAAATCATAGCGATAATAGCCCGGAACTCTATCTGCCATATCTCGAACAAAATATTAATGAAACATGGGTTATTGTAAAAAAATCCCCTCATATAAGAGATACAGATAATCTTCTTTACATCCCATCAGGAGAGACAATGAATGTAGATTTTTTTCTGACGGACTATGACCAACTATCTGTCGGTAAATACCGAATTATTTTCGGCTTAGCTCATAGTAATGACTTTTTTTACTTTCCTTTTGACATTGTTGATTCTTAGGTATAGAATGAGAGCAATTAAAAGTATAACAAGGCGGGAGCATCGGTTAAGATGTTCCCGCCTCTGTTATACCTTATTCTTTTGTTCGGCCTGTTGCTTCGCTTTCCACTCGGCGTATTCCCGCTGCCCGTCCTCGTTCTCAAAGAACGCTTGTATCTCCAGGAGCAGGACACGGGCAAGGGCCTCTACCTCGTGATAGGGAATCCCTGTGCCGTAGTCATTGGGCTTCTTTCTGCGCGGGTTGCGTTGTTCTGCTCGGCGACCCGAATCAGCTGCTGTCCGTCGGGGCAGGAAACGTCCTCTCCGACCTTCTGACGCTTGGCGTCCCCTCTATCTGCTTGCAGCAGCAGTACCGCCAAAGCACGGATGCCGCGGCGCTGCGTCAGAATGTCGTGGACTTCCCAAAGCTGAACGGGGAGCAAGAGCTGCGGTGGGATGACAGCTTCCGCCTGCTTCCCGCGGACGACCGTGCCATTCCCGACCTTCTGTGCGAGGAAGCTGCGCGGCGTTACCGGGCGGGCGAGAGCATTCAGGTCCTCTCGCCGGTGAGGGCAAAAACCGCCTTTTCGGTGCAGGCGCTCAACACGCGCCTGCAGAACGAAGTCAACCCGCTGACGGCGGAAAAGCCGACATGGGGAAAATTCCGTGACGGCGACCGTGTCATCGTTACCCAGAACAACGCTTATTACAACATCTGCAACGGCGACGTCGGTGTGCTGCATATTCGCGGAGAGAAGCCGCACCGTGTTGCCGCGCTGGCAGTCAGGGGTACGCTGAAGACATGGCAAATCGACCGTGGACAGGGGGAATACGGCATCGGTCATGACGACGCGCCCCCGCCGCAGCTTGCGCTCGCCTATGCGCTGACGGTACACAAAAGTCAGGGCAGCCAGTACGACACCGTCCTCATGCCGGTGAGCATGGCGACTGCAAGAATGCTGTATCGCAACCTGCTCTACACCGCGATCTCACGAGCAGGGAAGGAGGTCATCCTCGTGGGGAGCCGCGAGGCGATGAATACCGCGATGCAGTGCATCCCGTACCCGCGCAAATCCAAGCTCGTCGCCCGGACCAATCTGCTGCGCCTTGGGCGCAGCGCGTGAGGCGGCATGGAGAGAAGGGAGCTGCCGCGCTATCCCGTCATTGACGCTGCCGCCACGGGCCGAAACCTCCGCCGCCTGCGGCTGGAGAAGGGGTACAGCGTGAAGGAGCTGCAGGAATACCTCGGTCTGAGCTGCCCGCAGGGCGTGTATCAATGGCAGGCGGGAAGGAGCCTTCCGAGCGTTGATAAACCTCTATGCGGTCTCGCGGCTGTGGGGCGTGAGCATGAATGAAATTCTTGTAGAAAGGGAAAGCGCATAGAACAACGGAGACCGAAGCGGTTCGCTTCGGCCTCCGTTTCCTGTATTTTGCAGCAGGGCGTGAAAATAACCAACTTGAACGTTTTTCGAATGACCGTATCGCAACCCCTCCCACGGAACAGGGATTTCTGGAATTCAAAGAGAGTAAAACTCGATTACTCCACGGAAACAAGCTGCGACAACAGATTGTTGGAGACCACCTGCGCGGCGTCGGCATATTTCGTCAAATCAGGATTTTCGATGGGCTCGATACCCATCGCGCGTCCCAATATGACCATGGCGCGCTCGCGGGCGATGGGCGCGTTGGGGGTCACGGTGCCATCGCCGTTGCCGTTAAGGATACCCGCAGCCGCGCAGCGGTTGATGGCAGCAAAGAACCAGTCCTGGGTATTGTTGTCGGCAAAGCCCGCGTTTTCCGCGGCGGGCAGCTTCAAAAGCCTTGCGAGAATGGCCGCAAACTGGGCGCAGGTGAGCTGACCGTTGGGCCGGAACTTACCGTTATTGCCCTGAATGATGCCGTGACCGCTCCAGCGCCCGATGGAACCCTCTGCCCAGTGGCCCACGGTGTCGCCGTAGGCTGGCCCCGCCGCGCCCGCGCCTACGGTGAGCAGACCGGCCGTCATGGCAAAGGCAAGAACAAGAGATAGCAGTTTTCGTTTCATCGTTTCTTCTTTCCTTCTGAAAATCTATTTCTGCGGCTCCCCGCAGTTGGATCACAAGGTCAATTTTGCCCCCGACAGGGGAGTTTCCTTGCTTATCATACCGAAAACACCAAAAGGAAGCAATATGCTCGATGCACAGCATTTGCCCGAAATCCCTCGGTCGTGAGCAGCAGTCCCGATGTGCAGACATAAAAGAAACGCCCTCTGACGAGAGCGCTTCTTGTCTTGCATCAAGCGTCACAGCAAAAACGAGTTCAGCTTTTTGTGCGGCGTGGGCTTCTTGCCTTCCGTGCTGCGCGACCACGTCTTGACCGTCTGGGCTTCCAAAAACTGCACCAGCGGCGTCAAGTCCTCCTGCTCGTCATAGGCTTGCAGCGCGTCATAATAGGCGCGGCAAGCCTCCTCGTAGACGATGGTGGGCGGATAGTTGTTGATCATCAGCCAATAGTTCAGCAGCGTCCGCCCTACACGCCCGTTCCCGTCCGCAAAGGGATGGATATTCTCAAACCGAGCGTGGAGGTACGCCCCTGCCTTCAGGGGCGCTTTCGCTCCGATGGCGTTGACTTCTTCGATCAGCTCCGCGAGGTCGTTCTCTACCTCATCGGGCTGCGAACCGACCTCATTTTTGCCGGCCACATAGTCGTGCTTCTTGAATTCGCCGGGACGCTCACCGTTCACGATGTAGCGGCGCTCATCGTAAGTGCCCTCCGTCAATGCACGGTGGACGGCACAAATCAGCCCGATGGACAGAGGCTCTTTTGCGATAATCTTGTCCTGCAAAAAGTCGTAGCACACCTTTTGGTTCTGCTGCTCGAACAGGGTGCGGGTGCTGCCGGTGTAGCCCACGACCTTGCCGTTTTCAAAAATCTCGCGGGTGTCGTGGTAGTTGATCTCGGCATTTTCGAGCTTGCCGGAGTTGTAGGCAAACAGAATGCGGAAATTATCCAGCCGCAGAGCAAGGTCATCCACGGTGTGGACGTTCCAGTCCTGCCACATTTTCACAACAGCGTCATATCGGCTCATGATGCACCTCCGGCACAGGAATAAATCGAGTATATCACACTTTTTGCCCAAGCGGGAGAAAATTTACAGCTTTTTTGTGCGGACTTGGTTTTTTTCTGGTATGAGCAGAAGGCGGAGAGCATCCTGCTGACGCTTCTGTATAAGGAGAGGGGGGTGCTGCCATTTTACGGGCGGTATGAAGTGTGCTGCATGGAAGCGTGCTTCGTGAAGGAGTAGGATTTTTACAGAAATGCCGAAACCCGTCGAAACGGAGGTCTTCGCCTATGAAATTATATAAAGAAGCGCTCAGGAGCTTCTTCTCGGGATATGTCAGCGCACTGCGCAGGCGCAGGGGGCTGACACAGGAGGAGATGGCGGAGCGGCTTCGCATCACAGGCCGCGCGTACAGCGATTTGGAGCGGGGCATATACTGCTTTTCCGCGGTCGCGCTGGTGTTCCTTCTGCTCATGCTGGAGGAGCACGAGATCAAAGAGCTGCTCTCGTCCCTGCGGGAGGAGATCGCAAAAGTTGAAGACAGAGAGGTGGCGTAATGCTCCGTGGACATTGGGGAAATATACGGGCTTTTGCGCGGGCTCGGTCTGAGAGCTGATAGCTCCTGGTTTTTTCATGTCTCGTATGCGGTATATCTGAGAGCCCGGAGACCTGATCGGACGGTGCTTGCCGAGCGGTGGCTGTATCCGGCGGTCGCGCAGCATTATCATACCGGCAGACTTGATATAAAGCGCAGCATCTGCTTTGCGGTGGATCTGATCTGGAAAACAGACAGGCGAACGCTGCGGGCGATAACGAGGTGTCCGCTGGAGCGCAAGCCGCATCCCACAGAGTTCGTCGCCCTTCTTGCCGCCTGCCTTGCGGGCGGCAATGCCGCATGATCTGAGCTTATGAAAAAGCAAGCCAAGGAGAGTGTCCTTGGCTTGCTTTTTTCCATCTATCTCTTCAAAGGACGTTTTCCTGCATGAAGAAATCACTTCATGCAGCGCCAAAGGAGTACCGGAAAAGGAATGCTTCCAGATGGCTGTTTCCGTCACCGAAGAAGGACTCGCCCCTGCTGCCCTCAGTGGTGCGCCAGCGGCTGCACCGTACGCTTCCATGATCTTTCTGAAAATCTACGCCCAATAAGCGATAAGCTGGATGCGCTTTGCGTTGTCAATTGGCGCGCCCCTGCTCAGTCATTCCCCTTGCCGGTGGAGCGGAGCATCACATCGTGATAGCCGCCCTCGACGATGCTGGTGGCGGAGACGAGCGTGAGCTTCGCGTTCTTCTGAAGATCGGGGATCGTGGTCACGCCGCAGTTGCACATGGTGGATTTGACCTTATAAAGGCTACGCGCGACATTATCCTGCAAAGAGCCTGCGTAGGTGACATAGGAATCCACGCCCTCCTCAAAGGCGAGACCCGTCTTGCCGCCGAGGTCGTAGCGCTGCCAGTTGCGCGCGCGGTTCGAGCCCTCGCCCCAGTATTCCTTGACATACACGCCGTTGACAAGGAGCTTATTCGTGGGCGATTCGTCAAAGCGGGCGAAGTAGCGGCCGAGCATCAGAAAGTCCGCGCCCATGGCGAGGGCGAGCGTCATGTGATAGTCGTGGACGATGCCGCCGTCGGAGCAGATGGGAACATAGACTCCCGTTTCGCGGAAATATTCGTCGCGCGCGGCGGAGACCTCGATGAGAGAGGTCGCCTGACCGCGGCCGATGCCCTTGGTCTCGCGCGTGATGCAGATGGAACCGCCGCCGATGCCGACCTTGACAAAGTCTGCGCCGCACTCGGCGAGGAAGCGGAAACCGTCGCGGTCGACCACATTGCCCGCGCCGATCTTCACGGTATTGCCGTAGTTCTCACGCACGAAGTCAATGACCTTCTTCTGCCAGACAGAGTAGCCCTCGGACGAGTCGATGCAGAGAATATCCGCGCCCGCCTCAACGAGTGCGGGGATGCGCTCGTGGTAGTCGCGGGAGTTGATGCCCGCGCCGACCAGATAGCGCTTCTGCGCGTCCTGGAGGGCGAGGGGGTGCTCCTTGTGCTCGGCGTAGTCCTTGCGGAAAACGAAGTAGCGCAGGCAGTCGTTCTCATCCACAATGGGCAGGGCGTTGAGCTTGTGCTCCCAAATGATGTCGTTGGCCTCCTTGAGCGTGGTGGAGGAGGGAGCAGTGATGAGCTTTTCGCGCGGCGTCATAAAATCGCGCACCTTGAGGTCTGTGCTCATGCGGCTGACGCGGTAGTCACGGCTCGTGACGATGCCGAGGAGTTTCCCGTTGGGCATGGCGTCCTCAGTGATGGCGACGGTGGAGAAGCCGTTTTTCTCCTTGAGCGCGAGCACATCGGCCAGCGTGTGCTCAGGCGTGAGATTCGAGGCGCTGACGACAAAGCCCGCCTTGCTGCTCTTCACGCGGCGCACCATCTCCGCCTCGCTCTCGATGGACTGCGAGCCGAAGATGAACGAAAGCCCGCCCTCCTTGGCCAGCGCGACGGCGAGCGTGTCGTTCGACACCGACTGCATGATCGCCGAGACCATCGGGATATTCAGGCTGATGGGGCAGTCCTCCTGCCCCTTGCGGTATTTGACCAGCGGCGTTTTGAGCGAAACGCGGTCGGGCACGCACTCCTCCGAGGTGTAGCCCGGTACGAGCAGGTACTCGCTGAAGGTATGAGACGGATCGGGATAGTAATAGGCCATGACTTGCCCTCCTATTTTTTGAAGTAACGCACCGCCGAGGCGAACAGGTGCATATCGTAAGTCCCCGGCACGTTTCGGTAAAGCGCGGGGCCGATGCGCTCGCTGTGCCCCATTTTGCCAAACACCCGCCCGTCGGGGGAGGTGATGCCCTCGATGGCGCAGACGGAGCCGTTGGGATTGAAAGCAGTATCCATTGTAGCATATCCGTCAAGGCCTGCATACTGCGTGGCGATCTGGCCGTTTGCGGCAAGCTGTTCGATCAGCTCCTGCGAGGCGAGAAAACGCCCCTCGCCGTGCGAGATGGGAACGGTGTAAATATCTCCCACCTCTGTTCCCGCGAGCCACGGGGAGAGCGTCGAGCAAACGCGCGTGCGCACGAGCTTGGACTGATGGCGTCCGATGACATTGTAGGTGAGTGTCGGGAAGGACTCGTCGGTATCCATGATCCTTCCGTAGGGCACGAGGCCGAGCTTGATGAGCGCCTGGAAGCCGTTGCAGATGCCGAGCATCAAGCCGTCGCGCTGCTCGAGCAGCGCCGTCACCTGCTCGCGGACGGCGGCGCTGCGGAAAAACGCGGTGATGAGCTTGGCGCTGCCGTCCGGCTCGTCGCCGCCGGAGAAGCCGCCGGGAATGACGATCATCTGTGCGGTCCTGACGGTAGCTGCAAAGCGCTCGACGCTGTCTGCGACATCGGCGCTCGTGAGGTTGCGGACGATGAATTGCTCGGCGTCCGCGCCTGCCTCCGAAAGCGCGCGCTGCGTGTCGTACTCGCAGTTCGTGCCGGGGAAAACGGGGATGAGCGCCTTCGGACGCGCCTGCTTGACGGCGGGGGCGACGCGCGTCTTCGTTTCATGGGAAAAGCTCTCGACCGTGCCGCTGTCCCGCGTCTTTGTCGGGTAGACGGCTTCGAGCACGGCGTCGTTCAGCGCGGCAAGCTCTTCGATGGAGGCACTGTCCGCGCCGAGGGCAATGGCCTTTTCCGCTGTGGTGACGCCGATGCGCACGGCGTCGGAGACTTCATCGCTCAGCTCGGCGACAATCGCGCCTGGCATGGGGGCGAACCAGTCAAGCACCGTATTTTCCGCGGCGAAGCCGATCTCGTTGCCGAAGGACATCTTCATCACCGCCTCGGCAAGGCCGTTTTCGACCGCCCACGCACTCACGACCTTGCCCGCGCGCGCAAGCGCGGTGAAACGCTCCCACGCGGCGGCCTGCTGCTCGGGCGTTTTGCCTGCGAAGAGGTAGACGCCGTGGCCCACCGCCTTCAGGTCGGTCGTCAGCAGCTCGCCTTCGAGCAGCGGCGCGATGGCGAAGGAGATGAGCGTCGGCGGCACATCGCGGTCAAGAAAGCTGCCGGACATGGAGTCCTTGCCGCCGATGGCGGCGGCGCTCAGCTCCAGCTGCGCGTCCAGCGCGCCGAGCAGCGCCGCGAAGGGCTTGCCCCAACGCGCGGGCTCATTGCGGAGCTTTTCAAAAAATTCCTGTAAGGAAAGGTACGCCTTATGATAGTCTGCGCCTGCGGCGACGAGCTTGGCGACCGAGGTATAGACCGCGTCGTGCGCACCGCGATAGGGGTCGGCGCTCAGCGCGTCGGGGTCGCAGCCCCAGGCCATCACGCTGCCCTGCGCGGTCTTCTCGCCGGGGAGGACGGGCAGGAGCGCCGCCATCGCCTGCGCGGGGCTGCGCTGCGTCCTGCCGCCAAAGGGCATGAGGAGCGTCCCCGCGCCGACGGTGGAGTCGAAACGCTCGACAAGGCCACGGCGGGACGCGCTCTTGAGGCTGCCTGCCATGCCGCGCAGCGTTTGAGCTGCGGCGGGAGCGGCACATTCCCTCGCGGGGACGGCGACGGAGGCGTGCTTCGTCACGCCGTTGGTGTCGAGGAAGGCGCGGGAGAGGTCGGCAATCGTCTGTCCGCGCCAGCGCATGACCATGCGGGGGCTTTCGGTCACGACCGCCACGCGGTAGGCCTCTAAGTTTTCCGCCGCGGCAGCGGCGATGAATTTCGCCTCGTTCTCCGGTGCGACGACGACCGCCATGCGCTCCTGCGATTCGGAGATCGCAAGTTCCGTGCCGTCGAGGCCCTCGTACTTCTTGCGCACGGCGTCGAGGTCGATGATGAGTCCGTCCGCCAGCTCGCCGACCGCGACGGACACGCCGCCCGCGCCGAAGTCGTTGCAGCGCTTGATGAGGCGCGTGACCGCGCCGTCGCGGAACAGACGCTGGATCTTGCGCTCCTCGGGCGCATTGCCCTTTTGCACCTCGCTCGCCATCGTGGAAAGCGATTTCATATCGTGGCTCTTGGAGGAGCCGGTCGCGCCGCCGATGCCGTCGCGCCCCGTGCGCCCGCCGAGCAGGATGACCACATCACCCGGCGCGGGACGCTCGCGCACGACAATGCTCGCGGGCGCGGCGGCGACGACTGCGCCGCACTCAAGGTGCTTGGCGACATAGCCCTCGTGGTACAGCTCCGCGACATGGCCGGTGGCAAGGCCGATCTGGTTGCCGTAGGAGGAGTAGCCCGCCGCGGCGGTCTGGGCGAGCTTGCGCTGCGGGAGCTTGCCTGAAAGCGTTTCGGCAAGCGCCTTTCTCGGGTCGCCGCCGCCCGTCACACGCATTGCCTGATGGACATAGGCGCGGCCGGAGAGCGGGTCGCGGATGCAGCCGCCGATGCAGGTGGCCGCGCCGCCGAAGGGCTCAATCTCGGTGGGGTGGTTATGCGTTTCGTTTTTGAACATCAAAAGCCAGTCCTGCTCCTTGCCGTTCACCACGGCGGGCACATGAATGGAGCAGGCGTTGATCTCCTCGCTCTCGTCGAGCTCGGGGAGCAGACCGCGGACCTTGAGCGTCTTTGTGCCGATGGTCGCAATATCCATAAGCGTCTGCGGGCGCTGGGCGGCCTTCTCCGCGCCGTAGACCTCCTCGCGCGCGGCGAGATAGCGCGCATAGGCGTCCTTGACGGCGTCATCGTCGATGCGGATCTCGTCAAGGTGGGTAGAGAAGGTCGTGTGGCGGCAGTGGTCGGACCAGTAGGTATCGACCACGCGCAGCTCGGTCACGGTGGGGTCGCGGCGCTCGGTCTCGCGGAAATAGTCCTGCAGCGCCTTGAGGTCGGCGATATCCATGGCAAGCCCCATGGAGGAGAGCAGCGCGGAGAGCGCGGCCTCGTCCATGGCGGTGAAGCCCTCGACGGACGCAACGCGCTTTGGCTCGGCAAGCTCCTCGGCGAGCGTTTCGGGCTTTGCAAGGCTCGCCTCGCGGCTTTCGACGGGGTTGATGACATAGCGCTTGACCGCCTCGACATCGGCATCCGTCAGCGTGCCATAGAGCGCGTAGACCTTCGCCGTGCGGATGCGCGGGCGCTCGCCTTGGCTCAAAAGCTGGATGCACTGCGACGCGCTGTCCGCGCGCTGGTCGAACTGACCGGGCAGGGGCTCGACGGCAAAGACCGCGCAGGCGTCCTGCGTGTCCGCCGCGTCGGACACAAGGTCCAGCGGCGGCTCGGAGAACACGCTCCTGCAGGCATTTTCAAAGAGAGGGGCCTCGATCCCCTCTACATCATAGCGATTCCAGATACGCGCGGCGCGCAGGCCCTGCACGCCGAGAAAATCGCGGCAGTCCGTCAGCAGCGCCTCGCACTCGGGCGCGAGACCTTGCCGCTTTTCCACATAGGTCCGAAATACCATTTTATCCTCTCTCCTCCCGCGCCGCGAGCGCGGCGCTGCCGATGTCGCCGCGGCAGTATTTGTTGGCAAAAGCTACGCCCTCCGCCAGCCGGTACGCCTCCTCGACGGCGGCCCTCAGCGTGGGGGCGGCGGCGGTGATGCCGAGCACGCGCCCGCCCGCGGTCAGGAGCGTATCGCCGTCCTTTTTTGCGCCCGCGACATAGCAGTGCGCGGCGGCCTCCTCGCTCATCGTGATGGGAAAGCCGCTCTCATACTTTTTTGGGTAGCCCTCGGACGCGAGCACGACGCAGCAGGCGGAACCGGCCGAAAATTCCACGCTCGCGTCCGCGAGCGTACCGTTCGTCGTCGCCTGCATGACGGTGAGCAGGTCGCTTTTGAGCAGCGGCAGCACCGCCTGCGTTTCGGGGTCGCCGAAGCGGCAGTTGTACTCCACGACCTTCGGGCCGCTCTTGGTGAGCATCAGCCCGAAGTAGAGGCAGCCGCGGAAGGGGCGGCCTTCCGCCTTCATCGCGCGGATCGTCGGCAGGAAGATATTCTCCATGCACTCCGCCGCAATCTCCTTTGTATAATACGGGTTCGGTGCGACCGCGCCCATGCCGCCGGTGTTGGGGCCTTTGTCGCCGTCGAGCGCACGCTTGTGGTCCATGGAGGAGACCATCGGCACGAGCGCTTCGCCGTCGGTGAAGCTCAGCACCGAGACCTCGGGACCCTCCATATATTCCTCGATGACGACGCGCGCACCGCTCTGACCGAAGGTCTTATCCTCGATCATCGCGCGCACGGCGGCCTTCGCCTCCTCGACTGTCTGCGCGACGACGACGCCTTTGCCGAGCGCGAGACCGTCCGCCTTGACGACGATGGGCGCACCCTCGGCGTCGATGTAGGCGCAGGCGGAGGGCGCGTCGGTAAAGACGCGGTATTTTGCGGTGGGAATGTTGTATTTTTGCATCAAGTCCTTTGCAAACGCCTTGCTCGCCTCGATGACGGCGGCCTTTTTGTCAGGGCCGAAGCAGGGGATGCCCGCCGCGCTCAGCGCGTCCACCGCGCCGAGTGCAAGGGGGTCGTCCGGCGCGACAACGGCATAATCAATGCCGTGCGCCTTGGCAAATTCGACCTGCGCGGGGATGTCCTTCGCGCCGATCTCACTGACGCAGACTGCGTCGGCGGCGATGCCGCCGTTGCCGGGCAGACAGTAAATTTTCTCGACCGCGGGATTTTCCTTCAGCTTTTTAATGATGGCGTGTTCGCGGCCGCCGCCGCCGATGACCATGAGCTTCATGGAGAAATTCCTCCTTGCTTAATGATGGAACAGGCGCATACCCGTGAACGCCATAGTGATGCCGTATTTGTTCGCCGTCTCGATGACATTGTCGTCGCGGATCGAGCCGCCCGGCTCGACGATGTAGGAAGCGCCGCTCTTGCGCGCGCGCTCGACATTGTCGCCGAAGGGGAAAAAGGCGTCCGAGCCGACGGTCACGCCGCGCTGCTGCGCGAGCCAAGCGCGCTTTTCCTCGCCCGTGAGCGCCTCGGGGCGCTCCTTAAAGATATGCTGCCACGCGCCGTCGGCGAGCACATCGTCGCACTCGTCAGAGAGGTAGACATCGATGGCGTTGTCGCGGTCGGGACGGCGGATGCCGTCCACGAACGAGAGAGCGAGCACCTTCGGATGGCGGCGGAGATACCAGTTGTCCGCCTTCTGTCCCGCCAGACGGGTGCAGTGGATGCGGCTTTGCTGGCCCGCGCCCACGCCGACGGTCTGAGCGTCCTTGACGTAGCAGACGGAGTTGGACTGGGTGTATTTGAGCGTGATGAGGGCAAGGAGCATATCGCGCTTCGCACTCTCGGGCAGGCCTTTATTTTCGGTGACGATGTTTTGGAGCAGGCTCTCATCGATTTTGCAGTCGTTGTGGCCCTGCTCGAAGGTGATGCCGAAAACATCCTTCTGCTCCAGCGGCGCGGGAGTGTAGGCGGGGTCGAGCTGCACGATGTTGTATTTGCCGCCCTTTTTCGTCTTTAAGATGGCAAGCGCCTCGTCGCTGTAAGCAGGGGCGATGATGCCGTCGGAGACCTCGTTTTTCAGATACGCGGCGGTGGCGGCGTCGCACTCGTCGGAGAGCGCCGCCCAGTCGCCGTAGGAGCAGAGGCGATCCGCGCCGCGGGCGCGGATATAGGCACAGGCGATGGGGGAGAGCGCCGCGCCGGGCGCGACGAAATAGACCCTTTTGTCCACCTCGTCGAGCGGCAGGCCGAGCGCCGCGCCCGCGGGAGAGACATGCTTGAAGCTCGCCGCGGCAGGAAGGCCCGTCGCCTCCTTCAGCTCGCGCACGAGCTGCCACGAGTTGAAGGCGTCGAGCAGGTTGATGTAGCCGGGCTTGCCGTTGAGAACCGTAAAGGGAAGGGCTGCGCCGTTTTTCATGAAAACGCGCGCGGGCTTCTGGTTGGGGTTGCAGCCGTATTTGAGTTCCAGCTCGTTCATATCGTCCTCCTCAGTCGCCTAAGTTTTTGTTGAACAGCTTTACCTCGCCGTTCATGTTCGTATAAAGGGAGACCTTGTTGTCCGCGTTGAGCGCCGCCCAGACCTCCTCGGGAGAGGGGACGCTCACCTCCATCGGCTCGCCCGCGAAGGTCGGCAGCGGGCTGCCGTCGCCCTGATAGGTGCTGATGAAATAGCCCTTGCCCTCGTCGCAGCCTTCGTAGCAGAAGAACTCGCGCAGGCAGCGTCCATCCTTACGCTTGAGGATGGACAGCTCGAAGGAGCCGTCCTCGTGCATGATGGCGGAGATGCGCGGCGTCCAGTTCGGCTCGTCGGGCTCGTATTCGCGTGTCATGAGGCCGCGGCGAAAGTCGCCGTGCTCGCAGATGGTGTCGGTCTGGTCGCCGTTCGTCACGACGAGGCCGCGCCCCATCGTGCGCACGGGATGATAGATGATGAGGCTGGGGTCAGAGAGCTTGGCGGGGTCGTGCGCCTCGGTGCGGATGCCGTCCCCGGTCTTGACAAAGACGCGGTTGCGGCTGTTCTCGCTGCGCCCCATGATGAAATAATACACACAGCGGCGTCCGACAAGGATGCCGCGGCCGGGATAAGAGGTCGCCCTTAAAAACTCCAGAAAATCAGTCATTTTTCTGCTCCTTCTCTCTTACGAGCTCCGCGCAGACGCGCTCTGCCGCAAGCGGCAGCAGCTGCCATTCCGCCTGCTCCATCACGCGCCGCTGTATCGTTTCGGGCGTGTCGTCCGACGCGATCTCCACCGCCTTTTGCAGCAGGATCTCGCCGCCGTCGGGAATTTCGTTGACAAAGTGCACCGTCGCGCCCGTGACCTTCACGCCGCGCGCGAGCGCGGCCTCGTGTACCCGCAGGCCATACATCCCCTTGCCGCAGAAGGCGGGGATCAGGGACGGATGGACATTCAGGATGCGCCGCGGCCACTGCTTTGTAAATTCCGCGCTGAGGATGACCGTAAAGCCTGCGAGGAGAATGAGGTCGATCTCCTGCTCGCGCAGCAGCGCGGAAAGCTCGTTTTCAAACGGCTCCTGCCCGCAGGCGGGCGAGAGCACGCGCGCCGCAACACCCGCGTTTTCCGCCCGCGTGAGCGCATAGGCCCCCGCGCGGGAGGAAACGACCAGCACGATCTCGCCGTGCGGCATCTTTCCGTCACGCTGCGCGTCGAGCAGCGCCTGCAAATTCGTGCCGCCGCCGGAGACCAGCACGGCGATGCGGGCGGGTGTCAGCATAGCGCCACCTTTTCCTCGCCCGATACGATCTCACCGATGACGCCCGCCTCCTGGCCGAGAGAATGCAGCGCGGCGAGCGCCTTGTCGGCGCTGTCCTTCGCGGCGACGAGCACCATGCCCGTGCCCATGTTGAAGGTGTTGAACATATCGCGCTCCGGGATGCCGCCCATGCGCGCGAGCAGGGGGAAGATCGGCGGGATGCGCAGCGCTTTCTTTTCGATCTTCGCGCACAGGCCGTCGGGAATGCAGCGCGGAATGTTCTCATAGAAGCCGCCGCCGGTGATGTGGCTGATGCCGCGGATATCGGCGGCTTCGATGGCCGCTAACACAGGACGGACATAGATCTTTGTCGGGCGCAGCAGCTCCTCGCCCAGCGCGCAGCCCAGCTCACCGTAATACCGCCCGAGGTCGGCGTTCTCCACATCGAACACCTTGCGCACGAGCGAGTAGCCGTTGGAGTGCAGCCCGCTGGAGGGCAGCGCGATGACCACATCCCCCGGCTGCATTTTGTTCTTGTCCAGAATTTTGCCACGGTCCACGACGCCCACGGCAAAGCCCGCAAGGTCATAGTCGTCCGGCTTCATCGTGCCGGGGTGCTCGGCGGTCTCGCCGCCGATGAGCGCACAGCCCGCGCGTACGCAGCCCTCGGATACGCCCGAGACCAGCGACACGACCTTTTCCGGGATGTTCTTGCCGATGGCGATGTAGTCAAGGAAGAACAGCGGCTTCGCCCCGCAGCAGATGATGTCGTTGACGCACATCGCCACGCAGTCGATGCCGACGGTGTTGTGACGATCCATGAGCTGCGCGATGCGCTGTTTGGTGCCCACACCGTCCGTGCCGGAGACCAGCACCGGCTTTTCAAGCCCGTGCAGGTCCAGCGAGAAAAGCCCGCCGAAGCCGCCGAGATCGGAGATCACATCGGCTGTGAGCGTGCGCTGTACATAGCGGTTCATCATTTTTACGCCCTGATAGCCCGCCTCGATGTCAACGCCGGCGGCCGCGTATGCTTCCGAGTGAGAGATGCCCATAATGTCATTCCTTTCCGGTCCAGCAGTAGGTGCAGACCTTGTCCCTGTCAATACCGATCGCCTCCAGCAGCCCGTCAAGGGACTGATAGGAGAGTGAATCAAAGCCGAACTGTGCGCAGATCTCGTGCAGCAGGCATTTTCCGCGCTCGGTGCGGCTGTCGGCGTATTCCTCCAGATGCTTTTGGCCCTCGTTGCCCTCCAGCTCCTGCACCATGCGGCGCGCGAGCAGGTCCATGGCGCTGTTGCCGCGCGAAAAGTTCAGGTAGCGGCAGGGGTACATGATGGGCGGGCAGGCCGAGCGCATATGGACCTCCGCCGCGCCGGTGCTGTATAAAAAATCCACGGTCTCGCGCAGCTGCGTGCCGCGCACGATGGAGTCATCCACAAACAGCAGCTTCTTCCCCTCGATCAGCTCCGGCACAGGGATCTGCTTCATGCGCGCCACTCTGCTGCGCACCTGCTGATCCTCGGGCATGAAGGAGCGCGGCCAGGTCGGGGTGTATTTCACAAAGGGGCGCGCAAGGGGCTTGCCGCTGTGGCTAGCATAGCCCATGGCGTGCGGCACACCGGAATCCGGCACGCCGGCGACGAAATCCACATCGGGCACGCCGCCGCACTCCGCCTCATCCCGCGCCATGATCGCGCCGTTGCGATAGCGCATCAGCTCCACATTCACACCCTCGTAGTTGGAGTTCGGGTAGCCGTAATAGGTCCACAAAAAGGCGCAGATCTTCATCTGCTTCCCTGCGGGAGAGAGTGTTTGGAAGCCCTTGGCGTTCAGCCGGACGATCTCCCGCGGCCCCAGCTCATAGGCGTCCTGATAGTCGAGCTTATGATAGGCGAAGGACTCGAACGATACGCAGTAGCCGTCCTCGCGCTGCCCGATCAGCACAGGGAGGCGCCCCATGCTGTCACGCGCGGCGATCAGCTCTCCTTCCTCGGTCAAAATCAGGATCGTCATGGAGCCGTCGATGACCTCCTGCGCGTGGAGGATGCCGGAGACAAGGTCGTTTTCCTGATTGATGAGCGCGGCGGTCAGCTCGGTGACATTCACGCGGCCGCTGCTCAGCGTCAGAAATTGCTGGCCCTTGTCGGAGAGATAAGCCTTCACCAGCTCGTCGGTGTTGTTGATGATGCCGACCGTCACGATGGCGTACAAGCCCAGATGGGAGCGCACGAGCAGCGGCTGGGGGTCGCTGTCGCTGATGCAGCCGAGCCCCGCGTGGCCGCGGAAGTCCGCGAGGTCCCGCTCAAACTTCGTCCGAAAGGGCGTATTTTCAATGTTGTGTATCTGGCGCTGGAAGCCCTCCTTCTTGTCAAAGAGCACCATTCCGCCGCGGCGCGTGCCGAGGTGAGAATGATAGTCCGTGCCGAAAAAGACATCCAGCGCGACATCGCGGTCCGAGACCGCGCCGAAAAAGCCCCCCATTACGCAAAGAACAGCTCAGAGAGCGTCATGGGGTCGATGTACTTTCCGTCCCGATAGACGCGCATATTGCCGGAGGAGATCTCGTCGATCAGCATCACGCTGCCATCCGGCGCGTAGCCGTACTCAAACTTGATGTCGTAGAGGACAAGGCCCTTTTCGCGCAGGTCGTCCGCGACGATCTCGGTGATCTTCTGCGTCATGGCCTTGATGTCGTCATACTGCTGCTCGGTCATCACGCCCAGCGCCACAAGACCGTCCTTCGTCACCAGCGGATCGCCCAGCGCGTCATTTTTGAAGGTTGTCTCCACATAGGCGGGCAGGTCGGCGCCCTCTTCAATGTACTCGCCGTAGCGGCGGCGGAAGCTCCCCACCGCCTTGAGGCGGCAGATGACCTCCAGCCCATGGCCGAAGACCTTCGCGGGCAGGACCTCCATCGTGGTCTCCTTCAGATCTGCGGAGACATAGTGCGTGCGGATGCCGGCGGCGTTGATCTTTTCAAAAAAGTGCTTGGTCATGCGCAGGTTGACATTGCCCACGCCCTCGATGGTCAGGCCCACGCTGTTCTCGCCGGGGTCAAACACGCCGTCCTTGCCCGTGCAGTCATCCTTGAACCTGAGCAGGTAGTTACCGTTGTCCAGTGCGAATACATCCTTGGTCTTTCCGGTATATACGAGTTTCATTGCTTTCCGCTCTCCTTTTATTTCTTGAAGTGTATTCCTTATTTACTGATAAAGCGCCCGAACCTCTTCGTCCGCGCGCAGCACGGCATCCCGTTCCCGCGTCCGCGCCTCGTCCAGCTTTTGGGCGAGCTCCGCGTCGGAGACCGCCATGATCTGCACCGCCAGCAGCGCGGCGTTCTTCCCGCCGTCCACCGCCACCGTCGCCACCGGGATGCCGCTCGGCATCTGCACGGTGGAGAGCAGCGCGTCCATGCCGTCAAGCTTCGTCCCGCTGCACGGCACGCCGATCACCGGCAGCGTGGTGTTTGCCGCCATCGCGCCGGCAAGATGCGCCGCCATGCCGGCGAACGCGAGGATAACAGAAAATCCGCCCTCCCGAGCCGACGCGGCAAATTCCCTTGCCTCATTCGGACACCGGTGAGCGGATAATACGCGCACTTCCATCTGGACGCCGTAGTCTCGCAATACGCCTACGGCCTTCTCCGCGACGGGCAGATTACTCTTGCTGCCCATAACGATCGCAACCTTTCTCATCTGCATTCCCTCCCTCAAACATAAAAATAGGCGCTCCGCTGCCCTTTGCAGTTGGAGTGCCCAGACGGTCGGCCTCTGAAACGCGCTGCCTCAGAGCGATGCTCCCTGCTCCCCCGTGGTAGCCCACATTCCGTCAGTTACAAAGAGCTCAACTTGCTTTCAGTGTACCATACGCCCCGCTTTTCGTCCATTCCGCAAAAGGGAGAAAGAAGATAGAAAATCTTAGCTACATTTATATCGTTATGACAATTCATAAGATACGCTTATATTGCTCCTTGAAAAAACTTATCGTCGAAAAAACATTTTTTGTCTTGACAAGGCAATCCTCGCATGGTATTCTATCAAAAATTTGAGGAAAGAGAGGCGATAGTCGTGACCGTGGTTTTGAAGGGTGCGCAGGTGTTCCGCCGAGGTGCTTTCAGCGGAGGTGATGTTTCCGTTTCCTTTGGGGATCGTGTTTTTTGCAAGGATATTGTTTTTCCTTCGTCCCTGAATGTTTCTTCCTTTACCATATTACCCGGTTTCGTTGATGTTCATGTACATCTTCGGGAGCCGGGTTTTTCTTATAAGGAGACCATCCGCACCGGCACGCTGGCGGCGGCCCACGGCGGCTATACCGCCGTATGCGCCATGCCGAATCTGAACCCTGTGCCGGACAGCATGGAGACGCTGCAAATGGAGCTGGACGCCATTCAAAAAGACGCCGTGATCCGCGTTCTGCCCTACGGGGCCATCACGAAAGGCGAGCAGGGCAGGGAACTGGCGGACTTGGACGCCATGGCCCCCTATGTGGTGGCTTTCTCCGACGACGGAAAGGGCGTTCAGGACCGCAACATGATGCGCCGCGCCATGCTGGAGGCCAAGCGCCTCGGCAAGCTGATCGTGGCCCACTGCGAGGACAATTCCCTGCTGCGGGGCGGCTACATCCACGACGGCGCTTATGCCCGCGCCCACGGACATCGGGGCATCTGCTCCGAGAGCGAGTGGCGGCCCATCCAGCGGGACCTGGAGCTGGTGCGGGAGACGGGCTGCGGCTATCACGTCTGCCATATCTCCACCAAGGAGAGCGTCGCGCTCATCCGCAAGGCCAAGGCCGAGGGGCTGAACGTCACCTGCGAGACCGGCCCCCACTACCTGCTGCTGGACGACGCCTGTTTGCAGGAGGACGGCCGCTTCAAGATGAACCCGCCTCTACGCGATAAGAGCGACCGGGAGGCGCTGCTGGAGGGTCTGGCGGACGGCACCATCGACATGATCGCCACGGATCACGCCCCCCACAGCGCCGAGGAAAAGGGAAGGGGACTGGAAAAAAGCGCCATGGGCATCGTGGGACTGGAAACGGCCTTCCCGCTGCTCTACACCTACCTTGTAAAGCCCGGTGTCATTTCCATGGAACGGCTCATGGAGCTGCTCCACGACGCGCCCTGCCGCCGCTTCAACATCCCGACGGATACCGGTTTTACCG
>UMHI01048837.1_pt1 | contig 44812 bp, 33 predicted proteins | sample 1965481 | NCBI WGS metagenome assembly UMHI01 (sample SAMEA4836093, study PRJEB28245) | human gut metagenome | biome: gut microbiome; material: fecal sample | place: Denmark | collected 2008 | reverse complement strand
CTTTCTGTTTTATCTCCATATTCTTTCTTTGTTCTATTCTATTCAAGAACCACCGCATTGTGGACGGCCTCCTTTGCATCCTTGCCCCAGGAAAACAGTGTTCACAAAATATAATCTGTATTTAATTATTTAAACTGAGCCAGACGTTCCTCTACCTGAGCCATCATCTGCTCATACTTTGCAAGCTTGTCCTTTTCCTCCTGAACCTTTTCAGGCTTTGCATTGTTTAAGAATTTCTCATTTGAGAGCATGCCCCTTGAGCGCGCAAGCTCCTTTGTAAGCTTATCCTTTTCTTTATTGAGTCTTTCCTTTTCCTTCTCGAAATCAACAAGGTCCTCAAGCGGCAGGTATGCAACCGCATCAGGTATCACTACTGATACAGCGTCATCTCCAATACCGGCCTTGCCCTGCTGTACTGTAATCTCGCTGGTAAATGCAAGATTTACATATACCTCCTTGTTGTCCTCGAATACCTTTCTGACTGCCTCATCATCACTTGTGATGAAAAGCTTTGCCTTTCTTGAAGGTGGAACATCCATCTGTGTACGGACATTTCTGATACCCTTCACGAGATCCTTGCAGTGCTCGATTGCGGCTTCTTCTGCCTGGAAATTCCACTCTTCCTTGTACTCAGGCCATTTAGAGAGCATGATAGTCTCCTCGTCTGACTGAAGTGTGCAGAAGATTTCCTCTGTGATAAACGGCATATATGGATGAAGGAGCTTCAGTGCATTTACAAGTACTGTCTTAAGGGTCCAGAGTGCTGCATTTGCTGACTCAGGGTTTTCATCCTTCTTGTAGGTACGAACCTTTGCAATCTCGATATACCAGTCACAGAACTCGTCCCAGATGAAGTCGTATACCTTTTGTACTGCAATTCCAAGCTCGAACTTGTCCATGTTTTCTGTTGCATCCTTTGCAAGTGTATTTACCCTTGAAAGAATCCACTTGTCTGCTGCATGAAGTTCATCAAGCTTTGGTTCTCTAAGCTCTACACCTTCAAGGTTCATCATGATAAATCTTGATGCATTCCATACCTTGTTGGCGAAGTTTCTTGAAGCCTCAACTCTCTCCCAGTAGAAACGCATATCATTTCCCGGTGCATTTCCTGTGATAAGTGTCAGACGAAGCGCATCTGCACCATACTTGTCAATAACCTCAAGAGGATCAATTCCGTTTCCGAGTGATTTACTCATCTTGCGGCCCTGTGAATCTCTTACGAGTCCGTGGAAAAGCACTGTGTGGAATGGTGCCTTGCCCATCTGCTCATAGCCTGAGAAAATCATTCTGATTACCCAGAAGAAAATGATATCGTAGCCTGTTACAAGCACATCGTTTGGATAGAAATAATCCAGATCCTCTGTCTTTTCAGGCCAGCCGAGTGTTGAGAATGGCCAGAGCGCTGATGAGAACCATGTATCAAGTGTATCAGGATCCTGTGTCCAGTGCTCCTTGCCACACTTAGGACATTTGCCAGGCTTTTCTATTGAAACTACCATCTCTCCACAGTCATCACAGTACCATGCAGGTATTCTGTGTCCCCACCAGAGCTGACGGCTGATGCACCAGTCGCGGATATTGTCTGTCCAGTTGAAGTATGTCTTGTCCATTCTTGAAGGAAGAAGCTTGATTTCTCCGTTCTTAACTCCCTCAACTGCAGGCTTGATCATCTCGTCCATCTTGACGAACCACTGCTGCTTGATCATTGGCTCAACTGTTGTGTGGCAGCGGTCATGCACACCTACGTTGTGTGAGTGTGGTACAACCTTTACTAAAAGTCCCTGCTCCTTAAGGTCCTCAACCAGTGCCTTTCTACACTCGTATCTGTCCATTCCGGCATATTTTCCGGCCTTTTCATTCATTGTGGCATCATCATTGATTACAACGATTTCCTCTAAGCTGTGGCGTTTTCCTACCTCAAAATCGTTAGGGTCGTGTGCAGGTGTAATCTTTACACAGCCTGTTCCAAATTCTTTATCTACGTATGAATCTGCGATTACAGGAATCTCTCTGTCTGTGCATGGAAGCTTTAAGGTCTTTCCGATGATATCCTGATAACGCTCATCATCAGGGTTTACAGCTACGGCTGTATCTCCGAAAAGTGTCTCAGGACGTGTTGTTGCTATCTCTACGAATCTGCCTTCCTCGCCAACTACAGGATAGTTGATGTGCCAGAAGAAGCCGTCCTGCTCCTCATGCTCTACCTCTGCATCTGAAATAGATGTCTTACATACCGGACACCAGTTTACAATTCTTGAGCCCTTATAAATCCAGCCCTTCTTATAAAGCTTTGTAAATACCTCCTGTACTGCGTGTGAGCATCCCTCATCCATTGTAAATCTCTCACGCTGCCAGTCTGCTGATGATCCAAGCTTACGAAGCTGCTTTACAATACGTCCGCCGTACTCTTTTCTCCAGTCCCAGCATTTCTCGAGGAACTCTTCTCTTGTAAGGTCTGCCTTGTTGATTCCCTGCTCTTTAAGTGCCTGGATGACCTTTACCTCTGTTGCGATGGATGCGTGGTCTGTTCCCGGCTGCCAGAGTGCATTGTAGCCCTGCATTCTCTTGTATCTGATAAGGATATCCTGCATGGTGTTGTCAAGGGCATGTCCCATGTGCAGCTGTCCTGTGATGTTTGGTGGTGGCATCACGATTGTGAATGGTTTTTTGCTGCGGTCTACCTCAGCATGGAAGTAGCCATTGTCTTCCCACTTTTTGTAAAGACGGTCCTCGATGTCCTTTGGATCGTAGGTTTTGTTTAGTTCTTTGCTCATGTTTTCCTCCTTTTATATGAATGACGCAAAAGCTTTGGGGGCTTTGTTGTGTCAGGTCGCGCATTATGTATGGAATTATGTTCATGATTACGCTGCCAAGACACTGTAAAAATTATGATTAGGGATTGCTTAGACCATGACGCAACCGGCTTTTAGCGCCGTCCATGGCGCTAACGCCTCGCCCGCACGTCCATGTGCGTGCGTTGCTGGGCTGTGTACATAATTTTAACAGTCTCTAGGCAGCTCCATAAATCACATAATTCCATACATAATGCGCGGCCTGATAATTCAGGCTGTGAGCTTTTGCTGTTTTTCTTTTCATTTAGCTATGGGCGACCGATTGGATTGCATGCGCAATCTTCCGGTCTGGGTACATAAAAAGACCCTCCCGATCATTGACCGGAAGGGCGAATTAGCGCTGTACCACCTTCGTTTACATCGGAGCATATATATGCATATAAACTCGAATGCCTCTTGTCCTGTAACGTGGACGAATCGGAAGAACTTATGCCGCTTGCGGCTTTCTGGGTTCTTCAGCTCAAAAGCTACCTTCCATGATTTCTGTCTTAAGCATCTTTCAGCCTGCCCAAAATGTATCACCATCTTACGGACCGGATGCTCTCTCTGAAAGCTTTCGTCATGTACTCCTCTTTCTTATGCCTTTAAATATTTGCCTGTTTCTTTCTACAATATTAAAGTGCATTGGGTGATTTGTCAATATGATTTTTCAATCATCATAATGACCTTTACATGAAACAATATAAATTATCTCATCTTTTTCATAATAAACAATTCGATTAGTGTCATCAATGCGTCTGCTCCACATACCACTAAGATTTTCCTTTAATGGTTCCGGTTTACCTATACCCTCAAACGTACTTCGCTGAATATCCTTGATAAGTCCATTAATTCTTTTCAGTGTTTTCTTATCCTGCGTCTGCCAGTATAAATAATCGCTCCATGCCCTATCTTCCCATAGTAACCTCATTAGTCCTCCTCTATCAAATCATGCTCTGCGAAGTGAGCTTTGCCATCCTTAATATCGCGCACGATATTTTCCAAATAACGGATATTGCTATCAGAATAAAACGGATCTACCGATACCTCAAAAGGAATACGCTTTTCTCTGCCTACTTTTTTTGCAAAAACGGTGAACGCTGCACTCATAGAAAGACCTAATTCCGAACACACCTGTTCCATGCTTTTTTTTACATCTGCATCCAATTTAAAATTAACATTAACTGACTGTGACATATACAACACTCCTTTCTTGCTTATAGTATATGCAATAATAAAGAAAATATCAATAAGATTTCTTCATTTTTTCTTTATTATAAATTTTTACTTTCAAAGAAATAAGTGCTCGCTATAAGTGCTGTTCCGCCTATATATGCCATCTTATCGCTCAAGTGTGAACGGCTGATAAGCTTGTCAGTATAGTTTTCATCATATTTTGTGCAGTACTGTATAAAAAGCTTATATATACTTGTATTTTCAAACATTGAACCAAACACTATCGTGCAATCCGGAGCCAGAATAGTCAACACATTTACAGCGACACGTGCCATTCGTTCTATTGCTCCAACAAGTATCTCAGAAATTGTCTTATCCATCCTTGTTATGTAGCCGTTGCCCTCATTTTCTACCCACGAAGTCAAGAGCTCTCTTGTTATAAGATTTTTATCACCGGCTGTTTCTTCGTATAGCACAGGGGTATTTTCCTTGGAATATATCTCCTTTATGCGGTCACACAGGGCAAACATGGATACTCTTGTTTCAAGACAGCCATGTCTGCCACATCTGCACTTAAGTCCATCAGGCTCTATGATGTAGTGTCCTATTTCTGCTGCGTTGTGCTGATTGCCCTCATATAGCTTATTGTCCACAACTATCGCAGAGCCGACACCCGGGCCCCACTTAATAAAAACAATATTGTTTCCATATTTTCCGACACCATAAAGCATTTCGGCTTCCGCAAATGCTTTGACGTTGTTTTCAAGTATTACCGGACACTGAATCTGTTTTTCAAGTATTTCTCTTATTTTTACTTGATTGTTCCATATGCCATAAGCGTGTATACTGATGCCATTATTCCTGTCAACTATTCCCGGAACACATATTCCGATTCCAAGAATATCTGACAGCTTAAGTTCCTTTTCCCAAAGCTGAAGCTTTATTTCCTTTGCCAGTTCTTCTAAAAACAGCTGTGGTTCAATGTCCGTCCGGGTATGTACCTTAGTTTCAACAAGCACATTTCCCCTGATATTGGTAACTGTAATGCTCGTGTCTACAGCCTCAATATTTACAGATACTATATACTTAAAATCATAATTGATATCCACAAGCACCTTCTTACGGCCCGCTCTCTTCTGCTCCTTCATCTCACCCTTTTCAAGTATCATGTGAGCTTCCATCATATCATTGCACAGCATGGTCACAGCCGCCGGTGTGAGTCCTATCTGATTGGCAATATCCTTCCTTGACATTGCGCCGTTTTTCTGCAGTATCTTAAGTATCTGAGATTTATTATTGTTTTTTACACTATCAAGGGAAATTCCGGTTTTAACCATTAATTCATGCTCCTTATTTATGCTTCAACATTCTTTGTTGCAACTATATCCACACCGGTTGCAGCAGCATCACTTAGCAGTACATCACCTATATGCACCGGTGCCTCTACCGTGATCCGGTTGATACAGTCCATCACATCCATTATCTTTTCCTTTGGAATATCCTGTGCCGTCTTTACGGATACCATAGGTATTGTGCCGTTTTTCACACAGACTGTGCTTGTCACGATTCGCGTCGGATGTGTCACTTCATTTGCTCCGTAGTCTGCTCCGCGCTTACAGGTATTTCCGGTTACTGTGACATTATCTCCATCTATTGTCACCTTAAGGGCACAGCCCAGAGGGCAGCCTATACATGTCAAATTTCTTTCTTCCATGATACTATGCCTCCTCAATCTTTATCGTAATTGTGCGGGGATTTTCCGTTTCGATGAGCTGCTTCTTCTGCAGCACCACCTGCTCCATCTCACCCGGTGCCATTACAGGGTGCTTGCGGTGCTGTAATTGTTTATCATCCAGATATACCGCAATATAACAATTCTTATACACAGCTCCAACTCGAAATCTAACCGTTGCAGTATCATCCATCTGTGCAGTATTTATAGTGCTTGGGACAGTATATCTGACTCCGCCTGTAGCAGTTATCGATATTTCTTTGCCATCATCACTCTTATCACCGCCGTTTTTCACATACTCTGCGGCATGGCGGCCTGCTGCTGTTGCTTCCTCTGACACATAATCCACGAGGTCGTGCACATGAAGCACATTTCCACAGGCAAATACACCCGGCACATTGGTCTCAAGGCTTTCGTTTACAACAGGTCCGCTTGTTACAGGATTGAGCTCTACACCTGCTGTTTTTGAAATCTCATTTTCCGGAATGAGTCCGCATGAAAGTAAAAGTGTATCGCACTCGTAAAACTCCTCTGTTCCCTCAATAGGCTTGTTATGCTCGTCAACCTGAGCGAGAGTGATGCCCTCCACACGCTCCCTGCCCTTTATATCAACCACTGTGTGGCTAAGCTTAAGCGGGATATTAAAATCATCAAGGCACTGCACAATATTACGCTTCAAGCCTCCTGAATACGGCATGAGTTCTGCAACCACCTGCACCTTGGCACCCTCCAAGGTCATTCTTCTTGCCATGATAAGACCGATATCTCCTGAGCCAAGTATTACTACCTTTCGTCCCGGCATGTATCCCTCTATATTCACCAGTCTCTGAGCTGTACCCGCCGAGAAAATTCCTGCCGGTCTGTAGCCTGGTATGTTTAGGGCACCTCTTGCTCTCTCTCTGCAGCCCATCGCAAGTATTACTGTCTTTGCAGCGATATGGAAAAGTCCGTCTGTACGGTTCATAGCCGTGACTATTTTATCGTTTGACCCATTTTCGGACTCGTCACCGGTTGAGATATCCATGACCATCGTATTCAGTCTGTACTCTATGCCAAGCTCTTTGACCTCTTTGATAAATCTGCCGGCATATTCAGGGCCTGTGAGTTCCTCCTTAAAGGTGTGCAGGCCAAAGCCATTGTGTATACACTGGTTTAATATGCCGCCAAGCTCGCAGTCTCTTTCCAGTATAAGTATTTTATCTATTTTATTTTTCTTAGCGGAAGCTGCTGCCGCAAGACCTGCCGGGCCGCCTCCTACTATCACAATATCGTAAAATTCCATATTGTCCCCCTATGTTAATCTGATATTAACCCAATATCAATCTTTCGTTACCTGTCTCTTTGAAGTAAGACAGACTATCCGCGATTCTTGCTCATTCCAACAACTATCTTTGATTTTCCACCGCTTTTAGTGATGTCAAGTTGCGAAATGCCTCTCTCCCTGGCGATAATCTCCATAGTTCTCGGAGAACAGAAGCCTGCCTGGCACCTGCCCATTCCGGCTCTGGTGCGTCTCTTCACACCATCAAGCGACTTTGCGCCTAACGGTCTGTTTACCGCATCCATTATCTCGCCCTCCGTAATCATCTCACAGCGGCAGATTATGTTACCATACTCAGGCTTTTCTTTTATCAGCTCTTTATACTCATCCTCTGAAAGCTTCTTTGGATTTAAAATACCTTTTCTTGTCTCGATAAAGTCCGCATTTTTAGAAGGCTTAAAAAGCCTCTCAACTATTGCTGCCACTCTCTCACCGATAGCCGGTGCACTTGATAAGCCCGGTGACTCTATACCTGCACAGTCCACAAAAAATGGTGCATCTTTAAGCTCCTCGATGATAAACTCATGTCCGTCCTCATGTGCACGGTTTCCTGCAAACGATGTGATGACCTGACGCATAGGAAGTGACGGCACCGAACGTGTGCCGGATGTCGTAACATGCGCTAAGCCCGCTCTTGTTGTATTTGTACCATCCTTGTCATCATGATCATCTGCTGTAGGTCCGATTAGGATATTTCCGTGTACTGTCGGGGTTACAAGCACGCCCTTGCCGTATTTTCCCGGAAGCTGGAAGATTGTCTTGTCAACGATACCACCAGCTGCCCTGTCTAATAGCTCGTACTCTCCGCGCCTTGGTGTGATATGGATTTTGTTTTCACTCACCATGTTGTGAAATACATCAGCATATACACCGGCTGCATTTACAACGCAGCGTGCATGAATTTCTCCATTTTGAGTAATGAGAATATAGCCTGCCTGCTCCTTTTGTATCTCCTTCACCTCGGTGTTAAATAAAAACTCCACACCGTTTGCCGCAGCATTCTCAGCAAATGCAATATTCATGCCAAACGGACATACAATGCCTCCTGTCGGGCAGTAAATAGCTGCCACCACCTCATCAGACAGATTCGGCTCCATCTCATGTGCTTTCTTTGAATCAAGAATTTCAAGTCCCGGCACGCCATTTGCGATTCCCTGATTGTAAAGCTCCTTAAGCCTTGGCATATCGTCCTCGCTAAAGCACAAAATCAGCGAGCCGTTTCTTCTGAACTCAAAATCAAGCTGCTTCGAAAGCTCGTCCATCATCTCATTTCCACGGATATTCATCTGTGCCATAAGTGTACCTGTCTTACAGTCAATTCCGGAATGGACAATAGCACTGTTTGCCTTTGAAGTGCCACAGCACACGTCCTCCTCCTTTTCCACCACGCAGATGGACAGGTTATATTTCGATAGCTCTCTTGCACAGGCGCTTCCCGATACTCCCGCTCCTATAATTACTACATCATACATGTTATTTTCTCCTACCAATTTCCATATATATTTTTACTTTCAGTCATCCTTCGCCCAGTTAAATGCGCAGGCGACAGCCTTTTTCCACATTTTAAGCTTCTTTTCTCTCAAATCAGCCTCTATCTCCGGCTCAAACACACGGTCAATAGCCCAGTTTCTCTTTATATCATCCATGCTGTCCCAATAGCCCACTGCAAGTCCTGCGAGGTACGCTGCACCCATGGCTGTAGTCTCCACGCACACAGGCCTGTTGACCGGTGCATTGCTGATATCAGCCTGCATCTGCATGAGCAGATTGTTGGCACTGGCGCCGCCGTCCACCCTAAGCGAGGTGAGATTGATGCCTGAATCAGCCTTCATTGCCTCAAGCACGTCATTTACCTGAAATGCCATTGATTCCAGAGTGGCCCTTATGACATGGTACTTGTTTACACCTCTCGTAAGCCCCACAATGGTTCCTCTCGCATACTGATCCCAGTATGGTGCCCCAAGCCCTGTAAATGCCGGCACCACATAGCAGCCGTTTGTATCCTTTACCTTTCTCGCCATGTACTCTGAATCAGTTGAGGAATCGATAAATTTCATCTCATCGCGGAGCCACTGTATTGAGGCTCCTGCCACAAATATTGAGCCCTCCAGCGCATATACCACCTTGCCGTCTATGCCCCAGGCTATTGTGGTTACGAGTCCGTTCTTTGATGAAACAGGCATCTCACCTGTATTCATGAGAAGGAAGCAGCCGGTGCCATATGTATTTTTGGCTTCTCCTGCCCTAAAGCAGGTCTGTCCAAAAAGTGCTGCCTGCTGGTCTCCTGCCGCTCCCGCGATAGGAATCGGTCCCCCGAAGTACACCGGATTCACCTCACCATACACACAGCTTGACGGCATAGGCTTTGGAAGCATGCTCTTTGGTATGTCAAGCTCCTTAAGTATCTCATCATCCCACTTTAAGGTATTGATATTAAACATCATGGTTCTTGATGCATTAGAATAATCCGTAACATGCACCTGCCCCTGAGTGAGCTTCCATATAAGCCACGTCTCGACTGTTCCAAACAAAAGCTCGCCTCTTTCGGCTCTCTCCCTTGCTCCCGGCACATTGTCAAGGATCCACTTGAGCTTAGTTGCCGAAAAATAAGCATCTATCACAAGACCTGTCTTTTTCCTAAAGTTCTCGGTAAGCCCCTTCTCCTTCAGTGAATCCGCATACTCTGCCGTGCGCCTGCACTGCCATACTATCGCGTGATAAACCGGCTCTCCCGTATTTTTGTCCCACACAATCGTGGTCTCTCTCTGGTTAGTAATGCCTATCGCACATATGTCGGCTGCCGTAGCCTGTATATTGGCCATTGCCTCCTTTGCCACCTCAAGCTGTGTGGCCCAGATTTCCTCTGCATCGTGCTCCACCCAACCCGGCTTCGGGAAAAACTGCGTAAATTCCTTCTGTGCCACGCTGCACATCTCGCCCTTCTCATTGAAAAGTATACATCTGTTGCTGGTAGTGCCCGCATCTAATGCCATAATATACTTTGCCATGTAAAAATCCTCCAACCAATTATTCGTTACCTAAATACTACTATTATTATAGCATGATATTTAAGCTATTTCCATAAAATCAGTACTCACAGACTTCGATTTCAAGCATATGTCCTAAAATCTTTAATTCATCTGAACAATCTCCGTAAATCACCACAAAATGAGGCTCCCAGCCATCCTTTACACTTTGATTTACAATATCATAGCTCTTTTTGTCTGTCCTTACTACAATTGATGTTCCGCAAAACTGCTTAGGCTTGTCGAGAGCACTTCCTGTTGTGACAAAAAATCTAAAGCTTCCATCTGCTTTTTGTCCTACTCTGAACACTGTGACTTTGTCAGCCGCCTTACAGCCAAAGTCCATTACAGGGCCAATCTTTCTGTTCGGATGCACTCCGATTGTTGCACCTGTATCCTCTCTTGAGATAGAGCATGCAGCTGTTCCGCAATGCCAGAATGTAATGGTATTTTCACTCTCATCAAGAGACACCGGATCTCCGAAAAATACCGCCTGCTCAGATAATTTCATTCCAATATACATAGAGAGTGCTCCATATGTATCAGCCTCACAGCTTGCAGCAACACCCATATCATTTAGCATAGCAAGCACGCCACAAACAGGTGTTCCAAACGCGGTAAAGAAATCAGGCCAGCATCTTGAAGATAGTGCTCCAATATTATTTTCATCTACATACTCCTTATATGCCTTGCACAGTCTCGCAAAATCCTTTCGATTATTGTCAGGAGTCTTGTCAAGACCAACAGTACTCTTAGTCATTTTATCGAGATATTCACTGCACTCATCATCGGTATAGCCCTTTGCCATATCAATAAGCTCTCTCACCTCAATTGACTCAAGTGTTGCTCCGAATACCTTTTGCATGTCAGCATCCATTGCACGTCCAAATCCAAATCCCTGCGGTGTATGTCCGACTGAGGCAATCCTTAGATTTTTAAGCTCATTTTTAAGCCATGCTGCACGAATACAGGCACTAATTGTTTTCTTTGTCCTCTCTTCCTGTGGAGCTCCAAAGATATATTCAAAGTTACCATCCCTAAACGCAGCCAGTGCATTTCCTGCCGAATATGCTCCCGTCAATGAATTTAATCTCAACCGGCCTCCATCTATAACCGGCTCACGAAGTGTCCAAAGCAGTACCGGACACGAAAATCTTTTAAGAACCTCACTCGCATAAGCTGCATTTGCAAAGGTTATATTCTGTAAAATTATCAGGGATGGCTCTATTGTATCAAGAAAATTAGTTAAATCCTGAATTGATAAAAGCATTTTATCTGGTACAATTGCAGCATCCGTTATTGTATTTAATAAGTCTATTGATTTTTCAAATTCCTTCTGTGCGCTCTCCAAATGAAATGTCGGAACCCCGACCGGCACATATGCCACCTGAAATTTTGTCATATATTTTACCTCCAATAAAATTTTCAAAAACTACTTAACCATAAGCAGTATTCCTGATATAAAAAGTAATATGTAGGTGAGCTTCATAAATATTTCCTGGCTCATCCTCTTTACAAGCACTGAGCCTGCTGCCATTCCCGCTATCAAAAACGGAATCGATATGCATTGAGTCATAACAAGCCCTGCATTCCACATTCCCGCACATATATCCTGAACAAGTATCATCGAATTTAATATAATCCAAACAGTAGAAATAGTTGCTCTAAAGCTTGTCTTTTCCTTTATCTCATTGGATAAATACCCTATCAGAAGCGGTCCGCCTGACACAAACATACCATGAACTATTCCCGCACCAATAAGTAACAGCATTGATTTCCATGATGATTTTTCTTTTGTATCACGCTGCCTTTGCCCATATATGCTGTAAAACCCATGTATTGCAAGAAATATCACAAAAATACCCAGAAACTTGTATAATACTGCATCATATCCTGCAAGTGCGTTCTTTAGAAAAAAGCCGCCAAAGATTCCTATAGCCATGACGATGACTACCTTTTTCAACTGCTTCCAGTCTACATGTTTCCATTGTGTAACAAAGACATACACTCCGGCAAGAATACCAAGCACATTTAATATCGGCTTAGCGACATCATATCCCACCAGAATTAGGCTTGGAGGCATTGCGAGGATGGTCCCCGCAAAGCCTGTAATGCCCTGAATCACATTTGTCAGAAAAATTATTATGTAAAATAAAACAGTGTTCATTTATTTGACTCCATATTTTTCTCTGATTTCTTCAAATATATCAGCAAACTCACTATTTTTTCTGTAGAAGGCAGGCGTATAGCCAAGCTCGGCTGATACTGTTATTTCTCCGCCGTGATACTCTTCGCCTGTCCACAAATGTACCCATTCATCCTGTGGCAGATACACATCCCATTCATGCTTATCCTGCTCATAAACAGGTGCTATCAGCATATCTCTTCCAAAAAGATACTCATACTGTATGTCATAAGCTTTCTCATCAGACTCATAATGCATGAACAAAGGTCTTTGCACCGGATGTCCACTGTCTGCATTCTCTTCAACAAGTGTCTTTGTATACGGTGCAAGCATCGTGTATACATCAACGAGTCTCGCCAGCCGCTCCATGGTATCCTCATCATCGTAATACTGAAAATTGGTATCCGGTCTGTTTCCCTCATGTGTCCTCATAAATGGTGTAAACATCGCCATCTCAGCCCATCTGAGAAACAGCTCCTTTGTACGAGTATTATCAAAAAGCGATGTATAGCCTCCAATATCACTATGCGTGAGCCCACATCCCATCATTCCTGCACTAAGTGCTCCGCAGATAACAGATGCGAGTCCATCATGTATTGTAAAGTCAACAGACTGATCGCCGGCCCACAGCAATGTGCAGTATTTCTGGCTTCCGGCACCTCCGGCACGCATGAAGTAAACCACATCTCCAAGCTTTCCTGACTCTTTTACTGCCTCATAGTTACACTTTGCCCATAGCACCGGCCAGTGATTGTGCTCAATCATAGGTGATTTGCCGCTGTATAAGCATATATCATCTGTAGGCAGATACTCTCCAAAGTCTGCCATCCAGCCATCAATGCCTATACCAAGTGTGTATTCTTTAATAATATCCTTAAACCACTCGAATGCCTCCGGGTTTGTGAGATCCACAACTCCACAATAAAATTCACCAAAATCCACGAGATAATCACTGCCATCTGCCTTTGTTGCAAAATAGCCTTTTTCCCTGCCTTCCTTATAGAGCTCACCATCATTTACCAGATATGGATTAACATATCCTAAAAATTTTATGCCATTTGCATTTATCTCTTTAATCTTCTTTGGCAGATCCGGATACATTTCCTTGTGATATTTCCAGTCCCATTGGAGTCTCTTTCCGAATGATGTCACTCTCTTTCCGCACCAATCCTGGCACCATATGCCAGCTACCTTGATGTTCTTATCAAGGGTCTTATCAAGCAATCCAAATGACCTTTCATTTCCACCCTGAACACCAATTATGAGCCCATTGTATACCCAATCCGGGAGCTTTGGCTGTCTTCCAAAATATGCTGTAAGTCTCTCAAGCAGTTTGAGATATGTATCAGCACACTCTATACGGATCTGCTTAGGCACCTCCCAGATCTGCAGCTCATGAAAGCTGTCATTTCTGAAATCAAAATCAGCATATGCTGTTGAATCCACATGCAGATAATATTTATTTGTGGAAACAAAGGTTGGCTGTGGATAATTTGTGTTGTAATAGTCTCCTCCTGCCTTATTTTCTACATCCGAACGCCATGTAACGTAGGTTGTCTTATCACGTCCTACACCCGGTTCAGATGTCCAGATAGGAAAATTTCTTCCACGCAGATTAAAGTAAGACATCTGCTCACCGCAGCCATAGCATTTTTCCTCTTTATCTGCGGCTACCCTAAACCAGAATCGGTTAATCCTGTCATCCTTTTGTTCAAAATCAATGGTACACAGATTTTCGTCACATTTAATTTTCGCAATGATATAGCTTTCAAAGCATAGTCTGACTGTATCAGCTGTCTGAATCACATCTGTGAGCTTTAGTGGAAAACGCTCGGTAACATAATCTGTTATCTTGAAGTTACCTCTGTACATATCAACATCTTCCTGTCCTACTCCGACATAAATCATCGGTCTTTCTTTGCTATGCTCCAGAATCCTTTTTTCTCCCACAAAAAGCTGAAATTCATTATCATTTACTTTAATCTGCATTTAATAACCTCCCTAAGCTGTCTTTTTACGCTTGTTCATCTCTTTCACAATCAGAACAATTGTCTCAATCACAAATATTGCTGTTACAATAGCAATTCTTACTACATTTTTGTTCTCTGTTGCAATTCCTGCAGGCGAGAAAATGAAATACTCATATACCAGGAATGAAACAAGCCAGATTGCAAAAGCATTTTTATGCTTCCATGCTGTCATATCATAGCCATCATTTCTTGAAGCACTCTTGTCAAATACCTTTGTATTTGGTGCAATCTTGCTGCATACAAAGATGATTACAAGCATGATAACAAATGAGATAGCGTATATATACATATAATTAATTCCACTAACAGCATTTGTGAATGGTGTGTCAATATGTGGGAAGATAAACTTGTAGCATGCGTAGAATGCAATATGGAATATTGTTGCACATATTGCTCCAAGCTTAGAGCCCTTCTTTGAGAACATTCCTACAAGCACCATTGTAATGATAGGAATATTATAAAAACCTGTAAAGCTTCGTCCGAAATCATAAAGTCCTGTGCTAAGCACATCAAGGAATGGTGTAAAGATAATGGCAAATGCTGCAAAGCCCCATCCAATTTTCTTTGCAAGTTTTACTGTAGCTTCCTCTGAGAGATTTGGGTTAAAAATCGGCTTATAAATATCAATCATAAATACGGTACTAGCTGCATTGAGAAATGAATTATAAGTTGAGATAATTGATCCAAACAATGCTGCACAAAACAGTCCTACAGCCGGCCATGGCAATGACCTAGCTACAAGTGAAGGATATGCAAAATCCTTGCTTGTAAGACTTGGTACAAGTCTTGCTGCGATTACTCCGGGAATAACAAGAAGTAATGGTACCATCATCTTTAAAAAGCCTGAAAGTAAAACTCCCTTTCGTCCTTCCTTTAAGTTTTCAGCACCAAGTGCTCTCTGAATAAGTACTTGGTTAGTACCCCAGTAAAACAGATTTGCAAGCAGCATACCTGTAAAAATACATGCAAATGGTACAGGATCATTTTTTCCACCAATCGCATTGAGCTTTGCCGGTTCAGATGTAATAACATCCTTCACACCGACAATAAATCCACCTCCGCTTAATTTTCCAACAGCTATAAAACCAAATACGACTACAAGCACTGAGCCTAAAACAAGTAAAATTCCATTGATTGTGTCTGATACAGCTACTGCTCTCATACCTCCAAGTACGGCATATAGTGCACCAATAATACCTACAAGCACTATAAGAATTGTAAGTGCCATACCCTCGCTGATTCCAAATACTGTAGCAAAATCAAAAATCTGCTCAAATGCTATAGCGCCTGCGTACAGACATACAGGAATTCCGATTACTAAATATCCAATAAGAAATAGGATAGAAACCATACGGCGTACACCAACGCCATACCTCTCCTCCATAAACTCCGGCAGCGTTGTATATCCTTTTCTAAGATACATCGGCAAAAACACAAAAGCCATAATAATTGTGGCTATAACCGCTGTTGCTTCCCATGCCATGCCTGACATATTAGCTGCATATGACTGTCCCGACAAACCTACCAGATTTTCTGCCGACAGATTCGTAAGCAGCATTGAGCCTGCAATGAAAAAACCTCCAAGTCCATTTCCGGCAAGGAAATAACCCTTTGCCGTTTTCTGGTCATCGCTATTCTTCACTATCTTTCCTGAAATAATTCCAACCAGTGCTGTGAAAAGCACAAATGTCACCAAAGTAAATACTAAATGCTCCATAAAATCCTCCAATTTAATAGAAAAAATATACATCGATTTGTTGAAACTAACTATTCACATTCAATCTCTCACATGATATACTTTTTCTGAAAATTATTTCCCACGCAACCGAAAGTACAGTAATATGTCCAGTATTCAGTCTTTCGGTCACGTGGTTTTTTTTAATAATAAAGTTCCTTATTCTCTCCAAGCAATCCAGGATATGCCCCTTGTTTTATCAATGGTTCTCTATCGGGATGTGCTATTACCCACTTATTTCTTTGCAAAAGCAGTCTCTCTTCTCCTATAGCAGCTTCATCTGCCCCTCCATTATTGAGTGGTGTATTGGTTCCCCGTGGAAGAATCACAACATTCTTAAATCCAATATCTGACACCCTGCATGGTGATAGATGAAGTGTCGTCTGGTACATCTCTATTGCTGTACCCTTTTCCACAAAAAATACCTTTGCATCTTCAATACGGTATGTATTGTCTTTTATCTCCCAGGTATGCCCCAGCACCAGCATAAAGTCAGTTACCGCTATATTGATTTCGCTGCCCTTATGGTACTCAAAACCATTGTATGTGGTGTTTCTGCCATTACAGTAGCCTATCTGTATAGGCATCTCTCCATATATACGATTTTTAAAAAACTCTGCTATATGTGTACGTTCAAGCTCTTCTACTGAAGCCACATATATATTTCCTTTCTCAGGAATTACAGTATTTTGTTCCATAAATGAGATAAGTTCGTTGCAATTGATATTTGAAATCACCCTTCCGTAGGTTTCAAAACATGGATCAGTGACACTGTATATAGTCACAGAATTTTTTTCATTCAAATGTTTTAACATATTTCCCCCACTTATCTTTGCATTGCCTTGACAGCCTTTATAGTAGCGCAGAAATCTTCTTTTCCAAAGCCAAGCTCCATTGCCTTGTCATATACCTGCTTTGCAGCGTTTTCTCCTTGAAGCTTTAATCCACTCTCCTTTGCCATATTCATGCAGATATTCACATCCTTGTACATGTTTTCAATCGAAAAGGCAGTGGTGTAATCCTCATTTTTGATTGGCACATTTTTGGAATCCAGATAAAAGTTCTGTCCACCGCCATATGAGATAGCTGTAGTATAGCTTTCTATATCTATTCCATATGCCCTTGCAAGTGTCAGCGTCTCATTTACACCATTTTGAATCTGTGATACAAGCGCGTTATGGCAGATTTTCATGACCAGACCTTTTCCGTTTCCACCCATCCTGATGATATTTTCTCCCATATAGGAAAGAATCGGCATAGCCTTCTCACACGCTTTTTCATCTCCACCGACATATATTCCGAGCTTTCCTGCAATAGCAGCAGGCTTCGATTTCACAACCGGTGCGTCCACAAACTCTGCACCCGTCTTCTTTACCATTTCAGAAATCTCCACAGAAACAGATGGATCTATCGTGCTCATATCAATACAGAGCTTTGTATCATCAAGTGCCGGTAAAACCTCCTTATAAATAGCCATCGAATGCTCTGACTTTGGAACCATTGATATAATTACGTCTGATTTTTCTGCCAGCTTAAGCGAACTGCTGCAGCCGATTGCACCCTTGCTCTCCAGTAGCTCTACCTTCTCCTTTACGAAATCAAATACATATACCTCATCATCATGCTTCTTCACTATATTCTCACTCATGGACTCCCCCATGATTCCGAGTCCTACAAATCCAATTTTCATTGCTTACAAACACCTCCCTGTTTCATCTATTCTGTAACTGTATTATCCCATGCATTCTGGAATGTCTCAAGTCCCTGTCTGGTATATGCATGTTTGATACTGTCCTTGTATACTGCAAGGCCTGTTGTAACGATATCTGCTCCTGCAACCGCACAGTCTACAATCTGCTTAGGTGTACGGATAGCCGCACAGATAACCTGTGTCTTTCCCTTATATCCGTAATTGTCATAGATATCTGAAATAGCCTGAATGTACGCTTTACAATCCTCTCCATTTGCCTCTTTCCAGCCGATGAAAGGTGAAACAAAAAGCGAATTATTCTTTGCCGGCAGAATAGCCTGTGCTGGTGAGAATACGAGTGTCACATTTGTTCTGATTCCCTCTGCCTCGAGTCTTCTTGCTGCCTGAATACCGGCCTCTGTGCACGGAATCTTGATAACAAAGTTGCTGCAGATAGCTGAAATCTTTCTTGCCTCTGCTACCATCTCATCTGCATCATCAAGGTGTGGGTTGATTTCAACCGAAATAGGGAATTTCTCGTATCCCTCGATTCCTTCCGCCTTAACCCAGTCTGCCATCTCACTGATTACAGTAAGGAAAGGCTTTCCGCTTACCATTATGTGGCGTGGATTTGTTGTCACTCCATCAATACCAAATGTATGGTAGGCCTCCTTGATTTCTTCGATTTTTGCACTGTCCAGAAAATACTTCATGATTGTTTCCTCCTTAATAGTTAGTTAAATTTGTTAATTAATTGTTGTAAAAAATATAAGCCGTTATGTTTTTCTCTTGGCTTCTGTTTGTATTATATTACTATAGCACTGACTTTTCAATAGTATATAACGTTGCAAAAGCATTTTCGGCTATTTGTTTAAATTTATTAATCATTTTTTGTGCAATATGCAATAGCCATAAAAAATAAGCAGATAAAACTACTTTTTATTATAAAAAACCACCCGGAACTTTTTTTGCGTTCCGAGCGGTTTTTTAGTTAATCCTGTGATTGTACAGCTCTATCCTTATATGTCAGCTATTATTATCTACTTGCTACAGCTCTTCCTCTACCATGCTCTTCTCTCTGTTGAACGCATCATAGATACATGGAATTACTATAAGCGTAAGGATGGTTCCGTATACGAGCCCTCCTATTATTGCGATTGCCATCGGCCTTATCATATCTGAGCCATCTCCGATACCTATCGCCGATGTAAACATTGCGAGTATGGTGGTCATCGCTGTCATCAGTATTGGACGAAGCCTTGTACGGCCTGCGTCTATGATTGCCTCATGCTTGCTCATGCCCTCTCTCCTGGCCTGATTGATGTAATCAATGAGCACGATTCCATTATTTACAATGAGACCTGCCAGCATGATAAAGCCAAGCATTGATATGATTCCGAGCTCATTTCCCGTGATGAAAAGAGCTATAAAGCCTCCTGTAAACGCAAGAGGTATACAGAACATGATAATAAACGGTGAAAGCAATGACTGGAACTGCGCCACCATGATAAGATAGATAAATATCACTGCTAGCACAAGCATAAGTACAAGCTGACTCATTGACTCATTTATTGTCTCATCCTCGCCCTCCATGTCTATTGAATAGCCATCAGGAATGCTAAGTTTATCAATTTTTGATTTAATTTTATCGCTTAGTAATGTTACATTATGGTTTTCATCAACCGCACCTGATACTGTAATATATCTTGTCTGAGCATCTCGATGAATGGTACTTAGTGTCTGTTCCTGCGAAATAGTGCAGATATCACTGAGCGGAATCTCCTTTTCACTGCCATCATTATCCTTATAGGTAAATGTAAGGTTTTTAATGTCGTCCACAGTCACATCAGACTGCTCTGCAGATTGTAGGTATACCTCATAGTCCTTTATGTCGGTCGTAATGGTTGTTGCACTCTTTTGAGATGATATCTCACCGGATACGAGCTGGTATACCTGAGCCACCGTATAGCCATACTTTGCTGCTTTTTCCTTATCCACAGTTATCTTAAGCTCATTGATTGTATCTCCAAGACCGTCATCTATATCTGTCACGCCCTTTGTGTCCTTAAGGATATCTGCCACATCACCTGCAAGCTTCTGCAGCTTGTCTATATCATTACCCTTAATCCTGACAGAGAGACCACTTCCGAAAAACTCTGATGAGTCCATAGCCTGCGAAGATGCTGTTACCTTGCAGTCCAGATTCTTTGTGCGTTTTTCAATTTCATCTATTACCTTATCCGATGAAACATCCGACTTCTCATCAAGCAATATATACATGCTCACGCTGTCGCTTCCTGAGCTCATCAGGTTCATGGTCGAGCTGCCGCCTGCTGTAGCTCCTATTGTGTCTATTCCCTTTATATCAGAGATTTTGTCCATGACCTTATCAGACAGCTCTGTAAGCTGCTTGAAGTCAAGCTTTTCGTCATCCTTTGCCTCTATGGTAAGTGAAATCTGATTTGACTCCATGTCCATATCCATAAATGTCATTCCCCTTGACATGCAAAGTGCGCCACTGCCGACTAAAAGCAATACTGCCGCAATAAATACCACCGGCTTAAATCTAAGACATGTGCCGAGCACATTTCCATACCAATCCTTAAAACGGTCAAACCATGGATGCTTTATATCCTTCGTCTTTTTGAGCATGCCTGAAGCAATTGCCGGTACAAATGTGAGTGCCACTACAAGAGATGCCATAAGAGTAAACGCTACCGTAAGTGCCAGGTCTACAAAGAGCTGTCTCGTGATTCCATCAGTAAAAATGATTGGCGCGTACACACTTACCGTGGTAAGTGTAGAGGCAAAAATGGCTCCTGCCACCTGATTTGCACCCTCAACAGCCGCCTTCTTTACCGAATATCCCTCCCCCCTTAATCTGTAGATATTCTCGATTACTACAATTGAATTATCCACCAGCATTCCTATTCCAAGCACAAGTCCCGACATTGAAATGATATTTAAGGTGATATCCGTAAAATACATAAGCACCACTGCCACAACAACCGATAGCGGTATAGATGCTGCGATAACAAGTGTTGGCTTTATATCCTTTAAGAACAAAAGCAGTACGAAAATGGCAAGTATTGCTCCCACTATCATATTCTGCATCACACTTTTTACAACCATGTCGATGTATACGCCCTGATTCATGAGCACTGTGGTGTGTAATCCGTCATTTTCCTTTTCCAGCGAATCAAGCTTGTCTAAAAGACGGTCTGTGACGTCTCCTGTAGAGTAGCCGGTCTGCTTCTCCATGGAGAGCATTATTCCGGGATTACCGTTGACTATCGCATATGTCTCATCCGAGTTGTCAGTCATCTCAACATCTGCCACATCACCGACATGAATAGGAGCTATTCCATCAAGCTTCATATCCATAAGCACTAGATTTGTTAAATCATCAATTGATTTTATTTCATCTCCCACCTGTACTATGTACTGCGTGCCATTTGAATCATTTACATAGCCTGCAGGCATATCAAAATTCTGAGCGACGAGCAGCTGCGAGAGCGAGTCGATTGTTAAAACTGCATTTAAGTTTGACTTGTCAAGTGCATCATCCTTACTCTTTTCCAGTTCCTTCTTTGAGCTGTCAAGAGATGCCGCTGCTGTTGCAAGCTGTGCCGACTGCTGTCCTATGCTTATAGAGCTGATGGCTGCCTGACTGTTTAGATTATCATAGGCATCTAAAAGTGCTGTCTCTCCTTGTGCTATCTGGTCAAGCCCGCTTTGGCACTGCTCTATACCTGTATTCACCTGAATGAGAGTCTGTGCTATCGCTGATGCTGCCGCAGGCAGATCATCTGCTGTGTTTACCTTGATTCCAAGCGCCGAGAGACCTGAAAACTGTGTTGCAATCTGCTTATTAACCTGCTCAAGCTGCGCTTTGAGTGCTGTGCCCGCTTCACCCGGTGCATTTGCGCCCTCTTTGAGTGACGGAATTGTCTTTGTATATGTATCACTATTCATGAAGTCTGAAAGAGCTGACTGAATTGTTTCGAGCTGGCTCTTCTGCTCATTTAAGCTTGAAAGTGTGCTCTCTAGCTGAGTCTTCTGCTCTGCAAGCTTTGCCTTTTGCTCCTTTAGCGTATCCACTCCCGCGCTCATCTTATCCGATGCAGATGTGATTGCGTTTTGTCCGCTCTCTATCTTTGCGCTTGCATCATCCATCTGACTTTTTGCATCGTCAAATTTCTTTGAAACGGCATTATTTATTTTCTCATTGAGCGCATCTATCTTGGCCTGATTCATCGTGACCTGTATCTGCTCGGTGAGCTCACCTGTTGCAGTCACTGATGCGACTCCTTCTGTGCTCTCAATTGCAGGCTTTAGTGTGTTTTCCACAAAGTCTGTGATTTCCGACTTGCTTTTCCCATCCATATCCACAGCAGTCATCATGATTGGAAGCATGTCCGGATTTATCTTCATAATGGTCGGAGTACCCACTCCATCCTTCCAGCCAGCCTTGACCTGATCTATTTTCTGCTGCATCTCTATCACTACAGAATCCATGTTGGCATTCTGCTCATACTCGCATGTCACCAGCGAATAGCTGTTATATGACATTGAGCTTACGTTTTTGATATTGGACGTAGTTGCCATAGCTGCTTCAAGTGGCGCGGTGACATCGCTCTCCACCTCCTGTGGACTTGCTCCCATATCTGTTGTCACGATAAGTGCATACTGAAAGCTCATATCCGGCAGCAGATCTGTCGTCATCCTGCCAAGCGATACAACACCGAGTACTATTACCAGCAGTACTCCTACAAGTACAGTAAAAGGCTTTTTTACACTATATCTGGATATCATCTGACCCCTCCTTCTTCTTTTCTTTGATAATGTCCTGCCTTAGTTTGATAGACAATGTGATTACTGCGATTTTCACAATAAATTTAATTCGCTGTTATACTTTTATTATACAATGTGTCGGATTGCAACTCAATTGGTTTATACTTTTTTAAGAGATTTTGACAATAAAAAGACACCCAATTATACGATTAATATAATTCGATGTCCTTAAATGTCTTTTAATCTCTTTTAAGATTTTTTATTTATTTCAGCTTCAAATGCCCTCTTCCTCAATCTCATCCTCATCATCATTGATACCTGCAACAGCACTTGTAACGGCTCCGATTACAGCGACAAGCGCAAAGATGATAACTAAAAAAATAACTATAAAGAATGCTACTAAAAAACCTGTATCTGTCATATAATTTACCCCCATAGCTGTCTCACAGCTTCTTTAAAATATAGTTTTAGTTTAACACACTTGTCTGTAAATAACAATATCGTAAAGGGCTAAATTATTGACTAAATATTGACTAAAATATTGATTTATGAAATTGATCAGTCCTTGATCTGCATACCGTTTGCATCCATATGATAGCCTTCAGTCATGATCAGCTTTGATACTGGAACTATCTCATAGCCCATACCCTGCAGCTTTGTGAGCATCTCATCGAGTGCCTGCGAGGTGTATTTTGCGCCTAGATGGCAGAGTATTATCGAGCCACAATCCAGGCTTTTGTGATTGCACACTGTATCTATAATGTTTTGCACACCATAGTTTTTCCAGTCGAGTGAATCCACATCCCACTGGATTGGATAATAGTCACAGCCATACACTGTGTCAATCAGTTCATTGTTGTACGAGCCGTATGGCGGTCTGAATACCTTCATATCCTTTCCGGTCAGCTCCTTGACCTTTTTGTGCACATCCATTATCTCTGTCTTCATCTCGCCTGCCGTGATTGTTGCCATATCATAGTGGTGCTCACTGTGATTTCCGGGCTCATGCCCTTTTTCAACCAGCGTCTTTACACATTCAGGGTTATCACTCACAAACCCTCCTGTCATAAAAAATGTAGCCTTTACGTTGTGCTTGTCAAGTGTCTCCATCATACTGTCAAAATCCTCTGCTCCCCAGGCACAGTCAAATGAAAGGGCTATCTTTTTTTCTGTTGTCTGAACCGAATATACAGGCAGCTTTCTGTCCCCGAACTGACTCACAGCACTGCTAAGTGTCTCCATCACCTCTATATTTTTCAGCTGTGATATGTCATACTCTCTGCCATATAAAGCGCCTGTAATAAGAAGCGCCGACAGCAGCACTCCAAAAAGGAATCTGTGTCGGCGTTTCTTTCGTTTTGTCCCATTATGTAGTTTTGTATTTTGCATGTATGCTCTGTATTCACTCATGCTATATACTATTCTTTATTATCACAAATTATGAATAATGAAATAACTCTATTTCAGTTCTTCTGCCCTTCCGATAAACTCAAGCACTACCTCAATCGACTGATGCGCAGCCTTCTCCGCAAAGGTCTGGTAGTCTGTCTCGCCGCCGTCGCCGTCTGATATTGAACGAAGAATAGCAAATGGCACATTGTTCACATAGCACACATGACCGATGCTGCCTCCCTCCATCTCTGCAGCGATTGCATCAAAGGTATTCGAAATATAATCCTTCTGCTCCTTTGTGGCAATAAACTGATCTCCTGTTGCGATATTGCCCTTTTTATAGTGGATATTCCTGTCAGCTAAGCATGAGCACATGAGCTCCACCATTTTTGTATCAGCCGGAAGCAAAATCATATTGATGCCTGAGAGGAGCCCCTTCGGATCTCCGATTGGCGATGTATCCATATCGTGCTGCAGCACGTTTGTGGCTACTGCCACATCAAGCACATTTAAATCCTTTGTCAAAGTTCCTGCCACTCCGATATTGACAATCATATCTACATCATATTTCAAAATCATGGCCTCTGCACATATTGCCGCAAATACCTTTCCTATTCCGCATTTTGCCGCAACAACATACTGATCACCGATTTTGCCCTCAACAAACTCCACTCCGCTGTAAACCTCTGTCTGTGTGTCTGTCATCTGAGCCTTTAAGTCATCGACCTCCATCTGCATTGCACCAATTACACCTATTGTCATTTTATTTCTCCATTCCTGCTATCTTGCTATTATATTTTTAGTCCTCGTTTACTGTGGATAAGTAAACTCCATATTTGTCTGGCTCTCAAGCACATTAAGATATGCACGGCACTCCTTCTTTGCCTCGTCAAGTGACAGATTCTCGTAATGTCCGCACTCTATGGCTGATGCACCAAATACCGGTCCATCATACTCAAGTATCTGTTTTAAGACCTCTTTGGTGATTTCAAAAACCTTCCCCGGCTCGACATCCCTCACAACGAGATAGAAGCCTGTCTGACAGCCCATCGGTCCAAAATATACCACATCATCTGCAATCTCAGAGTTTCTCACACATGTTGCAAACATATGCTCCACTGAGTGCATAGCTGAATTGGACATATAATCTCCTGCATTAGGTTTTCTTGTACGAAGGTCGTATGTAACGATTTCTCCGTCTTTTCTTGAAATATAAAATCCAGGTTTAAGAATATTATGATTAATTGTAAAGCTTTTAATTCTTTCCATAAAAATGTTTCTCCTTACTTAGTTGCTGTCTCAAACTGCTTCAGATAATCCTCAAATACATTGAGTGCATCATCCACAGGCTTTGGTGTGCTCATATCAACACCGGCACTCTTTAGCAGCTCGATTGGATTCTTCGAGCATCCACCGCACAGGAAATTTCCTATATACTTATCCACAGCAGGCTTTCCCTCCTCAAGTATCTTTTTTGAAAAAGCAACTGCTGCCGAATAGCCTGTCGAGTACTGATATACATAGTACGGTGTGTAAAAATGCGGTATGCGCATCCACTCATATGATATCTCATCATCCACGCGCATATCCGGTCCGTAGTACTGCACATTCAGCTCATGCCATAGCTCATTTAGCACATCCTTGGTAACCGGCTCGCCCTTTTGCATTTTCCGGTGAGCTATATGCTCAAACTCAGCAAACTGCGCCTGCCTGAAAAGTGTCGTCCTGAAGCCGTCCAGAAAATGTGTCATAAGATATTTTCTCTCATTCTCATCCTCACAATGCTCAAGCATATAATGCATTAGAAGTGACTCATTGCAGGTGGATGCAACCTCTGCCACAAAAATCAGGTATCCTGCGTAGGTGATGCTCTGATGCTCATTTGAATAGTATGTATGCATCGCATGTCCCATCTCATGAGCCAGCGTAAACACACTGTCCAGATTATCGGCATAGTTCAAAAGCACATACGGATGAGTGCCGTAAGCGCCCCATGAATACGCACCGCTTCTCTTGTTCTCATTCTCATATACATCTATCCAGCCGTTCTCCATGCCAGCCTTAAGTGTGCTGACATACTCATCGCCCATAGGCTCAAGCGCCTTTGCCACAAGCTTTTTCGCCTCATCATAGGTATAGGTGGTCTGTACATTGTCCACAATCGGTGCAAACAAATCATACATATGCAGATGCTCCACACCTAAAAGCTTCTTCCTAAGCGCCATGTACCTGTGCAGAGCCGGTAGATGTGCGTGAACCGTCTCAATCAGATTGTCATATACGCTCTCAGGAATATCGCCATCGGATAAATACATGGCCCTTGCGCTGTCATATTTTCTAACCCTTGCATAAAAAGTGTCATTTTTCAGCTTGCTGATGTACATCATGGAAACAGTATTACTCCACTTCTTGTACGAATCATAGACTCCACGGAACACCTGCTTGCGCAGGCTTCTGTCCTTGCTGCTTAAAAAATCTATGAAATTGCCGTGCGTGATACGGATTTTATTTCCCTCTACATCAGTGATATACGGGAATTTGATATCCGCGTTGTTGAACATGCTGAATATATTCTCCGGTGCTGCAGCCATCTCACCGCACTGCGCCAGGATATTCTCCTCTGCAGCCGATAAAGTATGCGCTTTCTGACGCATTATCTCATCAATCGCACGCTTATAGTGCATAAGCTCATTGCTCTCACTGTAAAAGCTCTCAAGCCTTTTATCATCTATCTGCAAAATCTCCGGACTCGCAAATGCCAGCGCACCTGATGCCTGGACAGTCAGTGTCTCAGCCTTTGACACATATGCCTGATATTTCGACACAGCAGTGTCCTGATGCGAGCGCTCATTCGCATAGACAACTATACGCTCCAAATAATAAGACAGCTCATCCTGCTTCTTAAAAAAATCAAGCAGCGTTGCTGCACTGTCGGCCAGATGTCCCTTAAATCCAGATAGCTTTTCTGCAAGCTGTGACGCTTTTTCACACTCAGCCTCCCACAGCTCATCTGTCTCATACATATCCTCAAGCTTCCATTTGTACTCATCTGAGATTTCATCTCTCTTTTGAAGCCTTTTCTCACTCATTTTGTGTTACCTTCTATCTTACTTTTCTTGTTCTCGGGGGTTCTGAATAGTTACCTTGTTTTCAACTCTTCAGAACCGCCCCACGCACATTCGCAAAACCGCACTATGTTTTTATAAAACTACCCACACATCCGGCATGCAAAATGCATATAGACGTGTGGGATATATGTGAATTATAACAATTAAGCTCTACTTTGTAATTAAAGTGCCCATACCACCTGAAACTGTCTTGCCCTCTTTGTTGAGCTTTGTGATAAGCACTGAACGGATGGCAGAGTCACCGATAAAGTCGATAGCCGCCTCAATCTTTGGAGCCATGGTACCCTCATCAAACTCGCCTGCTGCAAGGTACTTCTTTGCCTCATCGACAGTCATGGTATCAAGCGGCTTCTCATCCTCCTTGCCATAGTTCAGGCAGACCTTGTCAACGCTTGTAAGTATAACAAGTCTGTCAGCATCAAGAGTATCTGCAAGCTTTCCTGCTGCAAGATCCTTCTCGATAACAGCGCTTGCGCCCTGAAGCTTATTATCCTGTGCTAAAACAGGAATTCCGCCGCCACCGCATGCGATAACAACCTGATCCGCATCAACAAGAGCCTTAATAGCATCCTTTTCCACTATATCAACAGGCTTTGGAGCTGCCACAACTCTTCTGTAGCCTCCCTCAACCTGTGTCACATGGTTGCCCTTCTTCTCTTCTTCCTCAGCCTCAGCCTCTGTCATAACACGGCCAATGATCTTTGTCGGATGATAAAAAGCCTCATCATACGGGTCAACAACCACCTGTGTAAGTATTGTAGAAACGGTCTTGTAAATTCCTCTGCCAAGAAGCTCTGTACGGATAGCATTCTGTAAATCATATCCTATATAGCCCTGGCTCATTGCAGAGCAGACTGCTGTAGGTGTAGCTGTATACTCAGGATAAATCCTGCAAAACTCAGACATAGCGGTGTGAATCATGCCCACCTGCGGTCCGTTGCTGTGTGTGATAACAACCTCATAATCGTCCCTGATAAAATCTGCAACTGCCTTTGCTGTATGCTTTGTAGCCTCGTGCTGCTCCGGAAGAGTTGTTCCAAGAGCATCATGTCCGAGTGCAATAACTATTTTTTTCTTCTTCATGCCGACCTCCTATGCTGCATCCGCTCAATGTGTATTATATCTCATAATCATAAACCGATGTATATACTATGATAAATCTACATATAAACCATCAATTTTGAAGAATTCATATGCGGTGCAAAAGTAAAATTATTTATATACATTATCTAATATTTTAGGGAATTTGTCTAGTACTTTGAACTGATTTGAACAACATTTCCGCCACAGCGTAAGGGACGTAAGCCCCGGGCACCGGTGGCGCACACGTACTCTTGCAGGAGCGAATAGCGAAGTGGCTTAGATACTGTAGAAATTATGCCCATGAAATGCAGAAACACCCCTGCATGGACGCAGGGGTGAGGAGAAAACGCGCCACGGACGGCGCGTTTCGACGGTTTCGTCAAACATAGAAACCCTTCAAGCATAATTTCGTACAGTATCTTAGCCACGTAGCGTAGCGACCGCAAGAGTACGTGTGCGCCGCCGGTAGCCGGGGCTTACGTCCCGACCTCCCACCAATACACTGCGCAGGAATTACTGCTGGATATCCTTTGCAGAGCTTAAGGTTACTTCAACCTTGCTCTCTTCGTACTGTCTGCCACTCTGACGGGCAACAGTAAGAGTAACCTTATCTCCGGCCTTGTAGCTCTTTAACGCTGACTGCAGCTCTGTCATAGAAGAAATCTTTGTGCTGTCAACAGCAGTGATGATATCTCCCTCCTGTAAGCCGGCATTTGCGGCACCTGAACCAGCTGAAACAGATGAAACATACACACCCTGTGGGAAGCCATAGGCTACCATCTCAGATGAAACATCGCCACCCTTGATACCAAGGTATGCCTGATTCTCATTAGTATATTTTCCATCCTGGATAAGGCTCTCAATAATAGGCTTTGCAACCGACATAGGAATTGCATAACCGATACCCTCAACCTCAGTTGAAGAATATTTTACAGAGTTTATACCGATAACCTCGCCATTTTCATTTAAGAGTGCTCCACCACTGTTTCCAGGGTTTATGGCTGCATCCGTCTGGATAAGCTTGTTGTTGGTAACAGTCTCACCTGTCTGTGAATCCTGTGTAGTTACGGTTCTGTTAAGCGCACTTACTATACCTGTTGTGACAGACTGTCCGTATCCAAGTGCATTACCGATAGCAATTGCAGGACTTCCAACAGCTACACTTTCAGAATCTCCGATTGTAGCAATCTTGATATTTGAGTAAGTATCTTTTCCAAGGTCTGCTTTCTTTACACGTACAACTGCAAGATCATCGTCAGGATCCGTTCCTCTGATTTCCGCCTTTACCACAGAATCATCATCAAACTGTACTGTAAGCTCCTCTGAATCTGCCACAACATGGTTGTTTGTAGCAATGTAGAGATAATCATCATCCTCACTCACAATAATACCTGAGCCACAGCTCTGAGACTGCTGTGACTGCTTTCCGAAAAAGCTGTTGTAGGTGACTGTTCCTGTATTTGTGATAGCAACGATGCTAGGCATTACCTCATCGACAACTGATGATACATCTGTCAGATCCTTTGCATTCCCTGAGGATGTCTGCTTAGTCCCACCGGATGTTGTAGTGGTAAGCTTTGCACTTGCAGTAGAAGAATTTGAAATAGCTCTCGTGCCAATATAGCTTACTCCTGTGAAAACGCCGCCTCCGACGAGTCCGAAGATAAGAGCTGCCGCTACTGTCTTTGCTGCAAATGGTCCAAATGCACCAGGCTTTCTAGGTGCTCTCTGTTTCTTAGGCTTTGCAGTCTGCTGGTATGCCTGACCATTCATATTCATCCGGCTATATGAGTTGTCTGTCGAACCGGCTGATGCGCCGCCATATGCATTATTATTTGTGCCTGAATTATACGACTGATTAGAATAAGGCTGGTTTGCATATGACTGATTTGCATATGACTGGTTTGTATTTGGCTGTCCTGCTGCAGAAGCCTGCGAATATGGATTGTAGCTCTGTGAATAGCTTTCAGCTGATGTATTATTAGTCTGTGCAGCCTTCTGTGACTCATCCGGATTGTAAGGATTACCCGACATTGTGAAATTTACATTGTTTGTATTGTTATTTGTACTGTTAGTATTATTTGTATTATTTGTGTCATTCATATTTCCATAATTGTTATCCATAATAATTTCTCCTTTCGTTTATATTTAGAAGTATACTGTCAATCTGTGTTTAATTTGTGACGGGATTATTTATTTTTTCATAAATCAGTTAACTATTTATAGTCTATGTTCCCCATTGCAGGCCACTATGCGATTATAAAAATAACTGCTCATCGGCAGATGCACCTCTAAGTCTGCGATAAATAGAAATTGCAGAATATCAATACATCCCTGCCAATGAACAGTTACCATAAATCATATATTAAATTTCAATTCCGTTCTTCTCAAGAAGAGCTCTCGCTGTTTCAACCGAATCTGTACCTGTCGCATTCTTTACAGGTGCAAACTCCTTCTCTCTGTCTACCTCAAATGGAAGGCTATTGTCCATCATGTATACCATATCGAGGATGAGTGTCTCGAACTTGTATGCATTCGGAGTCTCAGGCTTGTGCTCTGTACCGTTCTCATCAATGTAAGGCACCTTCTTCTCTACTACATGGAGCGGAAGGCTCTTCTCTGCGATAGCCATGAGCTTGTCCACGCGGAATAAATAGTTTAAGATAACACCAAAGCCATACTGCAATGAACCATTCTCGTTCTTTGCCTCTGCCATCTCAGGAGTAAGCTCGTAATACTCAACAATCGAAGGCTTGCCATTCTCAAGACACATAGCACCGACTCTCTCATATGGATCACATTTTCTGACCACCTTAGAGCCGCTGACACAGCCGGACTCGATTGTAGCACCTACAAATACAGGATCCGCAATCTGCTGAAGCACATTGTCCACAGCAAATACATTGAGCCACTCAACACCCTTGTCCTTCAAATCCTTGTCAAGACCGGCATTGATGAGTGACTTGAACCATCCACCGTTTCCGTTTGGTGACATAGCAAGTGAATCCTCAGATTTCATGAGCAGATTTCCATCAAAATCAACTGCCGGAACCATCTCCTGCACGAAAAACTTCACATAGTCCTTGTTGTATCCAAAATAGTCGTGCTCCTCAAAGAACGCTCTTGTCATGCTATCATTTATCTCACTTGTCATAACATACAGAGGCACCCATGTACCGGTCTGATTTGTAACCTTCATGAGGTTTGCGACAAGCTGCTCAAAGATGTAGAGTTCCTTTGTCTTTCCGATATTGAACATGCCCTTAGCCTTGTCAAAGCCAAGACGTGTACCCTGTCCACCGGCAAGAAGAATTGCACCGACCTTGCCATTCTTTACAGCATCAAGACCTGTTGCAAGGTATTTGTCCTTATTTGCCTCTATCTCTGAAAGCTCCATAGCAGCAAGCGGTGAAAATGTACCTCTCTGCTGCTCCTTGTTGTGAATCATATCAAGGTATGACCATTCCATGTGCTCAAGCTGGCTCTCAAGCTTAGCCGGAGGTTCCTCTGTTAAGAATTTCTTTAAGTATTTCTGGTTTGTTGCCGTGATTTTTTCTTTGATTTCCGGTTTCATAATAAATAATCTCCCAATAGCTAACTTTAATTATTTAATCATCCGAATCATCTGATGATGATTTTGTTGTCGAATCATTTTCAGATTCTGACTGACTCTTCTTTAGTGCATCCTGAGCATCTTTATTTTTTTGTTTAGCCCCTTCAGTTCCCGTTGCACCAGCAGTATTATTATACTTAGTTGTATCATATATTTCAGTCTTTGAATCAACTCCAGTCTTTTTCTGTACAGCATCACTTATAGTCTGCACAGTATTTGATACCGTATAAGACTCGTCCTCAAAAAGATACTTATGCAACTGTACAACATCTGTAGCCAAATCAATAGGAATAACCGTATCTCCTACACCAGAAAGTTCCTTTGTAGCAACATTATATGGAAATCCTGTAGTAGATGAAATCTGATACTTAGTAACATTTTTCGCCAGTGCCAAGATTTCTTTAACCGTAAAATTAGTACTGATATCGTCCATCATTGACGAACACATGGATGTAAGTGTTGCTATATCTTCACCCTTACACTTTTCGAGTATCGCCTGCAATACAATTCTTTGTCTTGACGCCCTTAAGAAATCATCTCCTGATGTATATCGAATTCTGGAGTATGACACTGCTTGTACACCATTTAAATGTACTCTTCCTTCACCCTTCAATGCATCACAAGGATATCCTATTGAATTAGCCGTTTCAGTTATATATCCGTTAACCCAATGAACTTCTTCCTTAGTAAGATCTAGATCCAAACCGCCTAATGCATCAATAACATCCACAAGCGCCTTCCAATCAACACAGACATACTTAGTAATATTCATATCCAGATTGGAATTTATCATTCTGACAGCATTCTCTGCTCCACCAATTTCAAAAGCATTATTAGCCTTATAATACTTGCCCTTTCCAACAGACAAATAGGTATCTCTGTATAAAGAAGCAAGCTTTACTTCATTTGTATCATAGTTTAAGCTGGCAATCATTATACAGTCTGAATTACCACTTTCATATTTACCACTCGAACGATTATCGAGTCCGAATAAAGCAACATTTAAGTAACCATGCATAGTCTGCACGCTTTCTTCATCAATATCGTCATTAATGCCGGCTTCGCTGGCTGAGAGATCATTCTTGAAATCAATTTTACCTATTGTACTATTATATAATCCTAAAACAGCCAATACTATAATTAAAACTAATATTTCAAATACAAATAATACTATTTTTTTACGACCTCTTTTTTTCTTTCTCTTCTTTGCCATGTTATTTTTCCTTTTTTCTATGAATGTAAAGCCACGCGTCTGCGTAGTCCTGACGCTCCTTCTCTGACATATTGGTATACTTTCCAAACTCCAGATTCGTCAGTCGCATCTGCGGTCTGCCACACTTGAAGCATTCAACCTCTTTCCTTCTTGAAACCATCCGTATCCAGCCACAATCCGGGCAAATGTATATTTTCATCATAGTCCTTATTCAAACTGTCCGAGAACCTCAGCTGACAAAGCATCAAGCTTAGCCTGTGAATCTTCAAGAGACACTCCTTTAACTCCGAAATAGAATTTAATCTTAGGCTCTGTACCAGAAGGGCGTACACAGCACCAAGCGTTATCGTTAAGTTCGTAGTAAAGTACATTGGAAGAAGGAAGACCTGTCGGCTCAACCTTTCCTGTTGTCATATCTTTTCTTGTGTCATTCTTGTAATCACGGATAGCAAGCACCTGATAATCGCCAAACTTCTTTGGCTCAGCGGCACGTGCCTTTGTCATAATCTCATTTATCTGTGCGGCACCATCAATACCCTTTAAGGTCAGTGTAGATATGCCCTCTCTGTAGTAACCATACTTCTCGTACATGTCAATCATGCCATCCCAAAGTGTCTTACCCTGTGACTTGTAGAAGGCAGCCACCTCACACAGCATACAAACTGCTGCAGGAGCATCCTTATCCCTTGCATATGTGCCAGGCAGGCATCCGTAGCTCTCCTCCATACCGAATACATAGTTGTTGCAGCCGGTCTTTTCGAATTTGAGCATCTGCTCACCGATATACTTAAAGCCTGTGAGCACCTCGATATGCTTTACACCATATGCTGCCGCAATTGCCTTACCCATATCTGTTGAAACAATTGACTCAACAAATGCAGGCTTCTCAGGCAAAGTACCATTGGCACTCTTCTGGCTTAAAATGTACTCACCGATAAGCATAGCTGACATATTTCCTGTAAATGTCACATACTCTCCTGTCTTTGTATCCTTGCAATATACACCGAGTCTGTCGGCATCAGGATCAGTTGCTAAAACGATATCAGCATCCTTTTCCTTTGCCAGCTCAAGCGCGAGCTTCCATGCATCAGGATTCTCAGGATTTGGATAAGGACATGTAGGGAAATTGCCATCAGGTACTGCCTGGCTTGGCTCAATGTATACATTCTCAAAGCCCATATCCTTAAGCACTCTCTGTACAGGGCGAAGTCCTGTGCCGTGGAGTGGTGTGTAAACAATCTTGATATCCTTTGCCATAGCCTTGATGATCTCAGGATGGATAGAAAGCTTACGAAGCTCTCCGAAATATCCCTCCTCAACCTCGTCAGAGATGACATTGTAAAGGCCTGCCTCAATAGCAGCAGCTTTGTCCATAGTCTTTACCTGATCAAATGATGTAACCTTTGCCACCTCAGCCATGATGCTTGTATCATGAGGTGGAGTAACCTGTGCACCATCCTCCCAGTATACCTTGTATCCATTGTACTCACGAGGATTGTGGCTTGCTGTGATAACAACACCGGCTATTGTACCGAGTGTCCTTACTGCGTATGACAGCTCCGGAACAGGTGCGAGCTGTGGGAATACATATGTCTTGATTCCGTTAGCTGCAAGACAGAGTGCTGTGGCATCTGTGAACTCATCATGCATATTACGTGAGTCATGTGCGATTGCAACACCTCTCTTTACTGCGTCCTCTCCCTGTGAAAGTATGTAATTCGCCAGTCCCTGTGTAGCCTGACGGACTGTGTATATATTCATCCTGTTGGTGCCGGCTCCTATGACACCACGAAGACCTGCTGTACCAAACTCAAGTGTGCGATAGAATCTGTCCTCTATCTCCTTATCATCACCTGCGATAGCCTTAAGCTCAGCCTTTGTAGCCTCATCAAAATATGGGTCTGTGCACCATTTCTCGTACTCAGCTCTAAAATCCATTTATATTAACCTCCTGTATCAGCTAGTAAATAAGCCTATTAATGTTAACCATACCGATTTTACCACATTAACGTGCATTTGAAAAGTTTTTGTTCCTTAATATTTTCTTACTTATTGATTTTTAAACACAAAGAGCTTGCTAATTATGTAATTGAGCACCACTACCACCACCTGGGCAGCCAGCTTCACCCACATGCTTGGGTACGAAAGCATCGTTATAAAAACAAAAATAATAGTTTCCTCAATAATCAGGGTAAAAAATCTGCCACTGAAAAATGCAAACATCTGCACAAATGCTGCTGTTTTTGTAGGTGTTGATACACGAAATACCCACTTTTTGTTAGTAATATACGAAAAAAGCACTGCAAATACCCAGGCAAGAGCATTTGCTATCAATTCATTTATTCCAAGCGCGACATTGAATACTGCATAAGCACCTATGCTTATGATAAATGTCATATTACCAAATACGGTATAGAGAACCAATTCCTTTAAATCTTCTTTTCTCTTTTTCATATCATATCCGTTTCATCTTATGAAATCTAAGTTAATCTGCGATTTAACTATAATAGCGTTATGAACGAAATAAGTCAATGCCTATTTTTGTATCTTAGGTTTCCAATAAATGGACGCTTCATAATATAACCTGCATATTCCACCTTTCATATCCTCACGAACAGAACTTACCATTTCTTTTGTTTTTTTCACACATTTATTCCATTTTACAATATCCTTGGTACTTTTCCCAGAGCTGACATCATACTTATGAATAATATACTTTCCAAGATACTCTGTCATTTTTTCCATTCCATTAATGTTTAAATGCTCTGCATCACTATAGTCTGATGGTACATCTATGCCCAATTCCTGTGATTTATCGTTTAAATTCAAAATATCATATCCATATTCGGAAATAATTGATCCAATTTTATCTATAGCTTCAGGATTTTCAAACTTACGCTGATGTGGAAATCTCACAAACAATACATTTTCTATATTTTGAGCCTGAAGATAAACCAAAATTTCTCTCAATGCTTCTTCACAGCCACTGTCAAAGTTAATATTCTGCAATTCCCCAACCTGCGTACCTTTATCACTTCTGGACACCGTACAAAATCCCTTTAAATAGCTTTGTTTATTAATGGTCATAATGCTTCTTTCCAACGTATTTTTAACAAGACTGATTGGTTGTTTCCAATTAACATGAGAAAAAGCCATATTAAAATAAAACTGTCCCTGTCCCTTTCCTTGAAGCAGAGAATCAACCGAATCCTTACGTCCATAAATATATGGAACATTATCTATCCATCGATGAAGCTGCACCGGATTTTCAAAGTCACTGCTTCCATGCAAATATCCATTCAGTGAAATCACAATCAATTTCGGATTCTGTCTCTCCAAACCTTTTTTTATCATATCTTTATATAAATTTGCCGGAGCTGCTCCCATTGACAAATCATATGACGTATATCCATATTTTTCCCAGGCAATTGCAGGAGAATAGTCAGAATACACTTCACTTGAGCCTATCATCAGCACATCCAATGAATCCTTCGGCTCCATAAAAAATCCCTGAACATTCATCTGTGAAGGGCTGTCATTTACAGAAAAAACTCTACTTATCATCTCATATAAAACAATAAGTATAATCCAAAAAAGAATTATACTTATTATATTTCTTTTTCTTAACATATTATATCTTCCTTATATCCATCCACACTTATATATAGTATACCTTATTTAATGATATAATATTTTAAGAAATCCTTATTTAATTATTAAAAATATCAGCTTTATAACTATTGCTTTACCTCATATATAGTATATCCATCTCCTGTAAAAGCTATTTTAGCATTAATATTGTATTCTTGTAAAATGCCAGCCACTTCATTTGATTTTTTTGAAACCACCATATACTTTACATTAAGCCGAGCCAAATCGTTCGGATTCAAATATACATGAATTGCATCATTATATTCTGTAGTGATATGAGTTTGCTCATCTACAATTGATATTGTCTGATGTGAATATCTGTTCCAGCTTTCCTCATATCTGCTTTCGCTGTCAAGGACCTCCCATTTATCAAAATCAGGCAAAAAATTAGTTGCATTTATAACTCTAGCTCCATTAGCCATAAAAAAGTTGGTTATAAAGCTTTCAGTATCTATTGTTATCCAGGATGCATCCTTATCATTTTCAGATGCAGTCTGCACAAATTTGCTGATTGGATGATTCGTAACAGGTGAAATACCACTCCTGACCGGATTAACAGTTGCCCCCGAAAAGAGCATCACGCACATCAGCAATATAGCACTAATATTCTTCTTATAATTCATAGCCAACATGAGGATTATGACAAAGCCCATAATTTCTGCCAAAATCCATTTATTCGAAATAAATCCAATAAGACTGTCATTTATAAAAAAGCAATACACTTCGCCAAAGAATAACGGAAATAGAATCTTCTGCCATTTTTCGAACATTTCTCCTTTGTACTTCCAAATGGCATATATACTCCATATCGTGAAAATAGCAGCAAGCCAGCCATACGATGTTTCCATTCTATTTATATATTTAAACTGAGTAATTCTAGATAGCCACTCCGGAAATCCGATACACATATATATAATCTGAACCAGGAGCATAGTCACCATTACTCCACCAATATATATATCTTTATCTTTCTTTTTTTTATAAAACGTCGCTATTCGAGGATATAGACATAAAAAGAAAGGAGCAAATTGTATATATGTTGACACTTCTGAATTATTTTTCACTTTACTTGTCCTATATGGCAGGTAAACGGTTGACAAGTTTGTAAATAAATCAGATATATCTGCATCGCCACCTACACTGATTCTCTTTCCCGGGTATACAGTACTCACTTCTGCACTCAAATCATCCATATAATTCAGACAAAAATAGACTCCTGACGCACCGACAAAAGCTACCGGTAATGCAATTCTATACCACTCTTTTACAGAAAAGAGCATTTTATCCCTGTCTCTAACCAAACATGCTATAAGCAGCACAATAACAATAATTGCTGCAGGTATCTGACAAGATGGAAACAACGAAAAAGCAAATCCAACAACCATAGGTCCTGCTAAAATTGTCATAAGCCATTGCATCCATTTGCTTTTTGCAGTAAAAAAATAATAGCCAATATCAAAAAGAATCATTGCATACAAAAACACAATAGGCATATGCGGAAGAAACCACCATTGAATACAGGGTGAAAGTGCAATCATGAAGCTTCCGGTAACTGATACTCTCACATTTTTTCTGCACAAAATCATGAACATCTCAAAAGAACACATAAAGAGTAAAATAAGCTGCCCACACCAATACCAACTTAGCCCCACTTCGTTTCCAAACAAAATATATCCCCAGTTTAAGGGTTTGCCCAATGTGATGATACATTTTGCAGGTGCGAAATAATCCAATATCATATTTTCATCACCAACGCTCATGCGATTACTGGTAACTCCATAATCATTGTAATATTGAGAAAAGAAGGTCGGTACCTGGACAGCCCATTCATCGGTTCTTATGCTTCTGTCAGCACCGACAATATCAAACCTGTCATCTTCTTTCTGATCTGATACTGTCGGAAAATAGTAATTATATACGCCAATTGATGAACCATGTAATCTAAAAAAAACACATACCACAAATACTATTGCAGCTAAAAGCCATCTATATTTAAAAAAATAATCTCTTTTCATATATTATTTACTTTCTTTATTAAAAATTACTAATTTACTTATTACATAGTTCAGCACTATAACTATTACCTGTGCAACAACCTTTACCAGCATGCTTTGAAAATGTAACAAAGTAATAAACACCAATAGAATTACCTCTTCAACCACAAGAGTAACTACCCGGCCACCATAAAAAGCCACCATCTGCTTTATAAATTCTTCTAATCCATTTGTTGGAGAATTAAATACCCAGATTCTATTAGTAAGAAAAGCAAACATAACTGTAATAATCCACGACAATATGTTGGCTATAAGTTCGTTAATTCCAAAACTCACATTAAAAAGTGCATACGTAGCAATACTTACCACAAAACTTAAGCCACCAAAGAATAAATATAACAACATCTCTTTATATTTGACATATATCGGGTTAAAAACACGAAGCCCCGGTAATTCCATTATTTTATCAAAAATATCTTTATCTTTCGTCTTCATGTAATTTTTTTTCATCTCTCATTACATTATATAAGTCTATTTCAAAATCCTGCCTGTTTTTAGCATAAATTGTATTCAACATGACTCCGGTAAAAAAGCTTTGAATTGCTGACAATGCAACGAATCCACATACAATCAGCGTTGGGAATTTTTCAACTAATCCTGTCTTAAAATAAGACACCAAAACCGGGATAAAGAAGCCAGCCGATATAAGCATCAACACAAATGCAATTATGCCAAAAAAAGCCATTGGACGATAAGTTCTAAATAGTCTGCATATTGTCTTTAAGACTTTAAATCCATCAGAATAAGTGTTAAGCTTTGATTCACTTCCTGCCGGCCTATCCCTGTAATCAATAACTACATTCGCTATATGCATATTCTTATCTATCGCATGAATACTCATCTCAGTCTCTATTTCAAACCCCTTAGAAAGTACAGGGAACGTCTTCACAAATCTATATGAAAACGCTCTGTAGCCTGTCATTATATCTTTAATATCATTTTTAAAAAGGACGTTAATAGATTTTCTTACAATACTGTTTCCAAAATTGTGAAAAGGTCTCTTGTTTTCCTCAAAGTAGGTTGATGATAGCCGGTCACCGACTACCATATCAACCTTTTTCTCAAGCACACAATCAACCATATCTCTCACATTTTCGGCGGGATATGTGTCATCACCATCTACCATGATATAGCATTCAGCATCTATTTCTGCAAACATTCTTCTTATGACGTTGCCCTTTCCCTGCTGATACTCATGCCTGACTATGGCTCCATTATTTTTAGCAATTTCCGCTGTCTTATCTGAAGAATTATTATCATATACATATATTACAGCCTCCGGTATTTCTCTTTTGAAATCAGAAACCACTTTTGCAATTGTTTTAGCTTCATTGTAACAAGGTATTAAAACTGCTATTTTATCCATATTCTTATTATCTTCTAAGAGCTTTAAAAGATACTCCTTCCTGTTTCCAACCATATTTTGGCAATGTGTTATATTCGTTTCTATCAGTTGTCAAATGATGCATACCCTTGAGACCATAATTATACACTCTGTAAATATCAACATCTCCACCTGAATAGAATACAGGCTGACCACCATTATCCTTTACCCAGCCATATTTTGAAGTAAGTACATTTACCTCATTGGTATCAGTAGTATACAGGTGATTTGCAAGACCCGGATTGTACAATCTATAAACAGGCTTTCCTGATGTCGGAGCATACCAGCCTACCCCCTCATATTTCCATCCATGTTTAGATGAGAGGACATTTTTCTCATTGGCATCCCTGGTATATAAATGCTCGCCACTTATAGGATTGTACAATCTGTATATTGTAACCTCTTCCGGTCTCCACTGCGCATTAACATTTAGATCTGATGTAATAACATTAATATTCTGATCCCAGCTATACATGTATCCACTCTTTGACAATTCAGGTGATGATGCAGCATGTCCAAACTTAACTCTCTGCTGTGACACCAATTCATTATCCTGCCCATTATCACTTAGATTATAGAAATTAACTGTATATTCAGAATCATTAACACTTGCTGTCTGTCCACTATTGTGTCCTTCTTTAATATAATACTTATATAATCCTGTAAAATCATACTGCCCATTTTTGCAATATGAATTATACAGCCATGAATTGTATCCTATATAGCTGTATGGATCATAATGCTCGCTTCCTCTTCTACCCTCACCTATACCGGCTACTATAAAATGCCAGTAATATTCAGGCCAATTATTGCCGTATCCATTTGCCAGATCAGGATATGCATTTTTATAATAAACAGGATTAAAACAATCCCTGCCCTGTCTGCCCTCTTTCAGACCATATGTCATAAAATGATTCAGTGCCGCATTTTTATCACTTCCAAATGCAGCTTTTAAATCTGAATATCTGTTCAAGTAATAATCAGCATCAAACACAAGGCTGTAGTCTATCCCATTGTATACAGTTCTGCTTACTCCCAAATAGTCTGCAATACCTGTTGCATCTGCGACCCCCAGTCTCTTTAATGAATCATCTGACCCCAAATAGTTTGCCGCATCAGAAGAATTGCTTATATAGGCATGCTCCACAATGATTCCGGGAAATCCTGACATCTTGCTATGACGTATTACACTGTAATAGTCGCACAGTGAACCATCCGCATATTTATCTCCGGACTCTGAATTTCTGATTCTGGTACCCTCATTGGCAAGTCCAAGTGCCACAAGTCTATTAAGAATTTTTCCGGCAACATTTGCTCCCTGATTTCCAATATTAGCATTATAATTGCTATTTGGATAATAAACTGTAGCACCATGTACTCCGGAATTGCCTATCGAATTATTATGAATCGATACAAACAAATCTGCATTCTTTGACTTTGCAAATGATACTCTGTCCTCAAGCTCCACAAATGTATCATCATTTCTGGTCATGTAAACATCTACATTTGAATATGCCTCTAGCTCCGCTTTACAGTACTGTGCAATTTTAAGATTCAGATTCTTCTCTATATATGATTTTCCGTTGAATGAGCTTGTAGCACCGCTATCCTTACCACCATGACCTGGATCAAGTACTACAACAAAACGTCCATCAGATGTACACTTAGCTAATTGTGAATCATCTTCAGCAACATCAGACAGAGCCTGTGCTATATTATCAGATGTTTCCTGTAAGTTTCCATCATCACTGATAACATATGTGCTCAATGATGCATCATTTATCTCATCAGCAGATGTACATTCATCCGACTCATCCTGATTTACAACATAAGCATCAGCATCTGTTGTATCTACCTCCTTATCCACTCCAAAGCAAGCATCTATTCCACAATCACTTAATGTAATATTATATACATTTCCATCAATTGTATACGATAATGATTTCACATAGTATTTTCCAACATTGTCAATCCTGCCACTGAACAGGAAGCTATCCTTTTCCAATTGTCCATACAATGTAATTTCTTCGTTTGTATCTTCATTGATTACATCTGCACTCACACCATCAATCTTCGAAGGCTCTGACATACCCACAAGAATTTTGGTCTCATCACCACATTTAATATTAGGTTCTGACACAACAACATACTGCAATATGCCTTTTCCATCAGTTTGATTGCCAACCTCAGTAACATTCTCTGAAGTAGTTATTACATTCTCATCCTCTGCATACACAGTACACACTGACGAAAGCATCAGTACCACTGATAATACAAGCGCCCATATTTTTTTCACAATAATCTCCTTTCTATTTAGCCCTTAGTGCCTTAAACGCAACACCTTCCTGCTTCCATCCATAATGTGGCAATGTGTTGTATTCATTAGTATCTGTAGTCAGATGATGCATTCCCTTAAGTCCATAATTATACACTCTCAAAATATTCACATTTCCACCTGAATAAAACACCGGATTGCCATTATTATCTTTAACCCAGCCATCTCTTGATGTAAGTACATTAACCTCATTTGTATCTGTGGTATATAGATGATTTGCAAGCCCAGGATTGTACAACCTATACACCGGTGTACCACTTGTCGGTGCATGCCAACCAATTCCTTCATATTTCCATCCATGTTTAGATGACAGGACATTTTTTTCGTTGACATCGGTTGTGTACAGATGCTCACCATTGACAGGATTATATAGCCTGTATATAGCTTTCTCTGTCGGAGTAGGTTTCTCATCTATGCTTCCATCATTATACCAGTAGTCCATATCCACTCTAGGTGACTTCATACCGATATCGTAGCCATTGCCACTGCTAGTATACTGCCAGAACGCATATGTAGCATCTGTATAATGATCAGGTGATTTTGAATATGATGCCATCCAAAGCTTATATTTATCTGCCAGTGCCTCACCATCCATATAGGTCTTAAAAAAAGAAGCACTAGCATATATCATAGGGGTATACCCTGCGGCTTTCACCCTGTCACAAAATGCAGACACAATACTCGTATGCTGTTCCTTTGACAATCCGGCCTGCCCGATACGCTGATCCTTAGCAAATCCCTCATAGTCAATTACAAGCGGAAGTGAAATATTGTATTGCTGAACGCGATCAATAAGAAATTGTGCTTCCTCTATTGCTTCATTCTCATTGATAGCCTCAGAGTATACATATACACCAACTCTGATACCTGCCGCAATCGCATTTTTTATCTGTTTCTCATATGAGTATCCCATATTAGGATTATTATCTTCCCTGAGTATACCATCAGTCCTGCCTCGACCACCAACCTTTATAAAAGCAAATGTAATGCCTGCAGCCCGGGCTTTATTCCAGTCTATATTTCCATCATTTCCTCCCTGCCATTTCGACATGTCACATCCAAGCTCTGAATACGATGTAACAGCAGCCCTTGCCAGCACCTCTCCATCATCATTATAAGCATCTGCATCATTATTTTCTTCATTATTGACCGGATATCCATCCTTATCATAATACTTATAATACTCTGCATCCTGTAAATCTTCATAAGTGGGATTATACTTTTCCACCTGATTATCTTCTTCAGCTGCAAGTATCGGTGCATGCATAGATGTGCACATTGTAACAGCTAAAACCAAACCTGTAATATTTTTTAAATACTTCATTTTTTATCCTTCTAATTACTTCTTATATAACTTGTATCATTTAAATCTTTCAATTTGAATTCCCCCATATCATAACTATACTCCACAATAGTAACACTTGTATTGTCAACCCCGGATATGCTTTCTTTTGGAAAAAGCTTCCGCAAATAAAATGCCAACGATGAATGTGCCACTATCAAGACTGTATCTCCGGCCTTATTCTCCGAAATAACACTGTCTACACCTTGCCCAAATCTCTTGCAAAAATCATATTTATTTTCAGCATTCATCGGAGATTTAAAATCCTTATCACCAATATCACCAAAACATTGTGACATGTCAGTAACACCATACTTTTCTGAAATTTCTGCCCAAGTCATTCCTTCAGCATCTCCCCATGAAATGTCATTTAAATCACTTTTCTTTTCAACTTTCAAGTCCTGACCAGCGCCCTCCAGCACCAGCCCGGCTGTGTCATAAGCCCTCTCTAATTCACTGCTATAGGCTGCATCAAACCTGATATTAGACAGTCCCTCTCCAAGCTTATGTGCATTATCCTTTCCGGTCTCAGTAAGTGCAGGACTGCCTGACTGACCAACCATCAATCCCTGTACATTGGTATCTGTCTGTCCATGCCTGACAAAATATATTGTCAAATTACCCGGTGGACTATTCATGCTCGAGCATCCCACAATACCGCAGCTCAATATCACGCATATAAATATATTTATAAATTTTCTCATTCTTTGACCTTTCTACGCATTTGGTACTAGTTTATCATATATTATCTATTATTTAAAGTTATGTTTTTTTATTTTTTGGTAAATAGTAACCCGAGAATCCCCTTTGTAACCCAAGACTCCCTCTTTGTAAATGAAAATCCTGTTTTGTAAGCGAGATTCCCGGTTTGTAAATGAAATTCCCGGTTTGTAAGCAAGATTCCCGAATTTTCATTTCTATTTCGATATGATATAATACGTTCAGCAATAAATTTGCGTACAACAACCAGAGATCAATTCTCTCTCGAAATTTTTGTATTCGGAGAATCCATCCCTGTTTTTGATTGGATAGAGTTGTTCTATTCTGGCTCTGGCGGCACTCAGCAAATTTATTTGTTACTTTTTGAGAAGTTTAGG
>UMHI01023561.1_pt1 | contig 49188 bp, 40 predicted proteins | sample 1965481 | NCBI WGS metagenome assembly UMHI01 (sample SAMEA4836093, study PRJEB28245) | human gut metagenome | biome: gut microbiome; material: fecal sample | place: Denmark | collected 2008 | reverse complement strand
CATCAACACCAGCAAGCTCATGGCCAAGGCCAAGCTGATGGACGGCATTGACGGCTCCGTCAACCAGGTCCTCACCCGTGAGCAGGCCGCTCAGATGACTCTGAACGCCCTCGAGGCTCCCACCGTGGAGTATGAGAACAAGGGTTCCTCCATCATCGTCAACGGTGCGGAGATCAACCTCGGCGCTTCCGAGCCCACCTATGTCACCAACACCATCGCCAAGGAGCAGACCATCTCCAATGAGAAGCTGACCAATAACGGCGGCTATACCATCGAGCTGGGCGAGAAGCTCTATAAGAACCTCAAGAAGATCAGCACCTCCGATGATTTCGCCCGTCCTGCCACCAAGTGGACCTGGAAGTCCGAGACCGTCGGCACCTATGCTGACAAGGCTGACCTGACCTATACCGCAGGCGTCAAGGCCGGCGACATCTACAAGGATCTCAACCTGAGCGATGCCATCGCTGTCAAGGGCGTCAAGATCTATGTCGACGGTAACGAGTACACCGGCACGAACCTCGTTGCCATCAAGAAGGGCAGCGATGCCAAGGTCGGTGACTCCGGCAACGGCGTTCTGACCGAGGTCTTCTATGATGACGTTGACAACACCGTTATCATCACCATGGTCAACACCTACATCGGCTCCATCGCCAAGACCGTTAAGGCTACCGCCAAGAAGGACGCTTATGTCGTGATCACCGCCGAGAGCGAGTTCACTCCCAAGAACGGCTTCAACAAGAACTTCGAGACCGACGAGACCTTCGCGGATGACACCTATGTCCTCTACACCTACTCCCTGAAGGCTGACGCGATCAAGTCTGTTGTCGCCGCCGAGAAGGTGGAAGGCACCGTGACCCGCGCGGAGAACGACAAGAAGAACGTTGAAGATAAGGTGGCTCTGACCATCGATGGCACCCGCTATAAGGCTTCCGCCAAGATCGGCGGTGAGGACATCGGTGACGTCTCCGTCAAGAAGGACTACACCATCTACCTCGATTCCTATGGCTACATGATCTATGTTGAGGAGATCGAAGAGATCGGCGACTACGCCCTGATCCTGAACATTGCCACCTCCAACAACGACGACTGGTACTATGGCAACCGCGTCGAGCTCGTCTTCACCGACGGTACGACCAAGGTCGTCACCACCGAGAAGAACTACCGCTCCACCATGAACCGGTTTGACATCGTCACCTACAAGGCTGACAGCAACAACGTCTATACCCTCAAGGCTCTGGACGGCGATGTCTACAAGGCTAATGTTGGCTCTGCTTTCAAGATGACCAACGATAAGGCCGGCCTGACCGTTCCCAAGAATAGTAATGACACTAACGGAGTGACCAAGTACGCAAACAGCGCTTCCGTGTTTGTGGTCCGCAACACCGATGATGTCGATGACTGGACCTCCTACACCGGCATCAAGACCGCTCCCAGCATCACTACTGAAGATGCAGATAATAAGGACGCTTCCGTCGCTTACTACTGCAAGAGCGGCAACATGATCACGGTCATGTTCGTTCTGACTGAGTCCAACACGGACGTCTCCGACGCCAGCAAGAATGCTCTGTTCATCGCTAAGGGTTCCGTTTCCAACCTCATCCACGACGAGGACGGCGACTACTTCGAGTACACTGCGGTTGACGGCAAGGAGATCAAGACCATCAAGGTCGACAGCACCGCAAAGGTCAATGGCACCGATCGCAGCTCCAAGTGGATCAAGGCTAACGTTGGCGGCCTCTACAAGAGCTGCTCCGTCAACAGCAAGGGCATCATCACCAGCCTGACCACCTATGCTGACAAGTACAATGGTTCCTCCGTCGACGGCGAGAACACCTGCTACATTGCCGGCCAGATCGGTATCGACAAGACCAGCAAGGAATACACCGTCAAGATCGGTCTGAAGGATAACGGTTCTTACCGTTATACCCTCACGGTCGCCGACGATGCTGACATCTACTATGTCAACACCGACAATGAGATCTCTGTTGCTTCCTACAAGGAGATCACTCCCGACACGAACGACGAGGTTTATGCCGTGATCGACGATTACATGATCCAGACTCTCGTCATCTATCAGAAGGACGACAGCGACAACGGCGATGACGATGACACAACTTCCGTTATCAAGGGCACCAAGTCCACCATTGCTCGTAGCGCTGATTCTCTGAAGACTGTTGCCAATGGTGCTTACACCTTCCCGTCCGATGCTACCATCACTGGTATTAGCGATGTTAACGGCGGTATCGAGAACAACATCTTCTTCAAGTTTGCTACCAAGGAAGTTGGGCAGACTGCGGCTCTCGAGATCAAGAACAGTGACGGTGACACTGTTTATCTCGAGTCTGCTGGTGGTTCTGGTTCCAGCTTTGCCAAGGGCGGTCACTTCTTCTATGTCCAGGTTGTCGGCGAAGGCCTTGCCAACCGTGGTGACGGTTCCATGAAGAATACGGCTCTCGAGACTGGTACCTATAGCTGGACTGTTTCCGTTGACGGTGATGTCACTGTCTCCGGCGAGTTCACCATCGCCTAAGCCTCCTCAGGTTTTCTGAGAAGCCATCAATAGCGGCTCGCCGCTTGCGAAAAAAAGAGGTTCCGCGCCTTTTCGGCGCGGAACCTCTTTTATCGTTCCCCCAGTATTTGCAGTTTCGTATTTTCCAGTATTTTATTACCGGAAGAACAGGTGAGATACAAGGTCGTGAGGTCTGAAAATTTAGTGGAGATCTTGTAGAAAGCCGAGCTGTCAGACAAACAAAGCGAGGTGACACGCTGGTTGCTGCTGTAAAGTGGGAAAAGCAAAATGCGCGCGAAGTAACGTGCGCTCAGGCTTGCCGTTCCTCCAGTCGTTACGCCAATGCGATTGCTTGTACCGGTACCATTCAGAAAAATTGTTACGGTTGCATTATCTGCCGAGGTGATTGGTTCTACGCTGATGTAAATCGTTTTCCAGTTTGTCCAATCAATGCTGCTGATGTCAATAGGGACCGTCGCAGAAGTTGTTGCAGGAACAATATACTCCTGAAGCAAAACAGCGCTTTTTTGCGTTCTTCGGGCGGTGGTCTCCGCGGTGATGGCGTCGGCGTTGGCCTTGAGCGCGGCGTCGAGCGTGGCGGTCATGTCGTTGAAGTCCTTCATCTGGACGCGGTCGGTTTTCTCCCATTTGGGGAGCTGGTAGTTAGTGGTTTTTGTCATGCTTCCTCCTGTGTTTTACGCCCTGCGATCAGGGCAAGGTTTGTTTTCAAGCCGCCCTGCCGGGGCAGCCGATGGTGTATGATTCAGTTTTTCGTGTAAAATTCCGAGGTTTCCGCCGGCTTTATGATCTTTTCTTACGGCGAAAGCACCTCGAATCACTTGTAAGAGTGATTCGCCGGTTTGGTGTCCGTCCGCGTGCAACGAAGGCAAAAAAATTTCCGGCTTGACATTTTCGTCCGCCGGATTATAATGAAGATAGCAAGGGACGCTGCTGTATCGGCAGTTAGCCCTCACACGTCAAATAGTAGAACTATGTTGACCGCTTGGGTTGCAGCCAGGCGGTCAACACGCTTTTGGAGCTATGTAGATCATGATCGCAAGAATCACGATGAAGCACATCGCGAAACGCAGGGCTCGCGCCCAGCGCCCGTTTCCCATCTGCATCACCCCCTTTCGCAAGGGAGTGGCTAACCGCCGCAATACAACAGCGTCCTTGATACAATTGTACCATACCACGTAAAAAGTCAAGCCCTCCCGGTCGGGAGGGCTTGCTTCATATTCCGGTTCTTAAAACTCCGCGTTGCCGACGGTGCGGGGATGCAGCTCCACGTCGCGGATGTTGCCTACGCCCGTGAGGTACATCACCATGCGCTCGAAGCCGAGGCCGAAGCCCGCGTGGCGGCAGGAGCCGTAGCGGCGCAGGTCGCAGTACCACCAGTAGTCGGCGGGATTCATGCCAAGCTCCTTGATGCGGCTCTCGAGCACGTCGAGACGCTCCTCGCGCTGGCTGCCGCCGATGATCTCGCCGATGCCGGGCACAAGGCAGTCCGCAGCGGCGACGGTTTTGCCGTCGTCGTTCAGGCGCATATAGAACGCCTTGATCTCCTTGGGATAATCGGTGACGAACACGGGGCGCTTGAAGATCTGCTCGGTGAGGAAGCGCTCGTGCTCGGTCTGGAGGTCGGTGCCCCAGTCGACCTTGTAGTCGAACCTGTCGTTGTGCTTTTTGAGCAGCTCGACCGCCTCGGTGTAGGTGATGCGGCCAAATTCGCTGGACGCGACGTGCTTGAGCCGCTCGATGAGTCCCTTATCGACGAAGCTGCTGAAGAACGCGAGGTCGTCGGGGCAGCGCTCCATGACGGCGGTGATGATATATTTCACCATCGCCTCCATGACCTCGAGGTCACCGTCGAGGTCGCAGAACGCCATCTCCGGCTCGATCATCCAGAACTCGGCGGCGTGGCGCGCGGTGTTGGAGTTTTCGGCGCGGAAGGTGGGACCGAAGGTGTAAACGTCGCCGAAGGCCATGGCGAAGTTCTCGGCGTTGAGCTGGCCGGAGACGGTCAGGCTGGTCTTCTTGCCGAAGAAATCCTGAGAATAATCGACCTTGCCGTCCTCGGTCTTGGGGACGTTTTCAAGGTCGAGCGTCGTGACCTGGAACATCTCGCCCGCGCCCTCGCAGTCGGAGCCGGTGATGATGGGGGTGTTGACGTAGGTGAAGCCGCGGCTCTGGAAGAACTCATGCACCGCGAAGGCCGCGGCGGAGCGCACGCGGAAGGTCGCGTTGAAAAGGTTCGTGCGCGGGCGGAGATGCTGAATGGTGCGCAGGAACTCGACGCTGTGGCGCTTCTTCTGCAGGGGATAGTCCGGCGTGGACGGACCCTCGACCGCGATCTCGGTCGCCTTGAGCTCAAGCGGCTGCTTGGCCTCAGGCGTGAGCACGACCTCGCCGATGACGATGAGCGCCGCGCCGACGTTCTGGGCGGCGATCTCCTTATAGTTGGCGAGAATGTTCGCGTCCATGACGACCTGCAGGTTGCGGAAGCAGGAGCCGTCGTTGAGCTCGATGAAGCCGAAGGTCTTGAGATCGCGGATGGTCTTGGCCCAGCCGCCAACGGTCACGGTCATGCCGCCGTAGCGCTCGGCGTCAGCGTAGATCGCTGCGATTTTCGTAATGTCTACCATGTTGATCACCTGTTATATCAAAGATTTTTTCTTAGAGAAACGTGCTGTCAAAGCCGCAGGGCATCAGCTCGCGGAGCGTCATCCGCTTTGCCTCGCGTGCGCGGTTGAGACAGATGACCTCCATATCGGGGGAAAACTCATAGAGAAACTGGCGGCACGCGCCGCAGGGATAGCAGAAATCCTTGCTGTTGCCGACGATGACGATGCGGCGGAATTTGGAATGCCCCTCGCTGATTGCCTTGACGGCGGCGGTGCGCTCGGCGCAGATGGTGAGGCCAAAGCTCGAATTTTCGATGTTGCAGCCGGTATATACCGTGCCGTCCTCGCATTCCAGCGCCGCGCCGACGGGGAAGTGAGAATAGGGGATATACGCGCGGTCGAGCATTTCGATCGCCTTTTGCATCAGCTCATGTTCGCTCATTCGTTCCTCCTTACCAGTCCACGCCGAGGTCGGGACGGACCGAAAGATCGATGATGTCCTCGGCATTGTAGAATTGCAGATAGCGGCTGCGGGAGTGGCGCAGCGTCGTGCCGTCCGGATGCAGACGGTCGCAGATGACGGCGGAGATGTCCGGCTTGATGTAGCTGAACGAATTGACGCCGACGCTCGCGAAGATGCGGAAGCCCTGACTTTGCAAGTATTGGAAGCGCTCGCCGGTCTTGTGCCAGTCGTCGCCGTCGGGGCGCCCGCCGTGCGGGTAGAAGAGCACGTTGGTGGGTCCGACCAGACTGCCGACCTCGTCCGCCCAGCGCTCGGTGTCGTTGATGACGGTCTGCAGCGGCTTGTCCGCCAGACGGATGTGGCCCCAGGTGTGACTGCCGAAGGTCCAGCCGGTCTCCTTGAGCCGCGCGATCACGGGCTTGACCGCTTCGATCTCCGCCGCGCGGTTGGTCTCGAACGCTGCGCGCTCGGGGCTGTCCTTGGCGATGTCACGATCATCCTGCGTGCGGTAGCCGAGGATGCCATAGTAGCCGGTCAGTGAGAAAATGGCTTTCGCGCCGTTGAGCGAGAAGTCGGGGTGCTCGTAAACGAACTCGTCGAGCATCGTGGTGGCGTCGCCCTCCTTGGTCAGGAAGGTCTCCTTCGTGTAGGGATCGGTGCACTCGGCCCAGATCTCACCGTCCTCGCCGACCACGAGCTTGCTCGTGAAGCCCTGTTCGAGCATATAGGGATAGTAGTTCACATCGTCAAAGCTGATGATGAGCGGCTTTTTGCCCTCGGGCAGCTTGAGTGTGTTGCGCACCATGTGCGTGCCGCTCTCGTCCGTGACCTCGCTCCAAACATCCTCGATGGCGACGAGAATGTAGCCCTTTTCATACACGGACTGTAAGATCTTCGCGTACTCGTCTGCGGTCACCATCCAGTCATCGAGACCGTAGCGTTCGCTCTGGCTCGCGCCGCAGTCATGAAATGCCCACTGGGGATAGGCGATGACGGGATGGAAGAAAAGGTGCTCCACAATCTGGTCGGGGCCCCAGGACTGTGTGAGCTGATCCTCGCTCCAATAGGTCCTGACCGCCTCGTAGGGATCGACGTAGGGCTCCGGCTCGGGCGTCACATCGGGCGTTTCGCCGCCCTGCTCCGTCGGATTTTCGGGGACCTCCGGAGCGTCGCCGCCCGGGTTCTTTTTGCCGCAACCGGGCAGCAGCGTCAAGATCAGCATTGCCGTAAGCAGCAACGCAAGCATTCGTTTCATGGCGTTTCCTCCTCGAGAGATACTGTAAATTGCAGTATACCACGCCCGCGACAAAAAGGCTATAGAAATCTGAAAAGTTTCATGGCTTCTTCAAAAACTGCATTTTTCTCCGTTTTGCACAAACGGTTTTTGAACAAAACAAGGATGTCTACCCGATGGCTACCCGCCGAAACGCCTGGGGCGCAAGGGCTTGCTGGTTTTCCAAGGAGGCCGCCGTCTACCCTTCCGTCTACCCATTTTTTCGCGCCGATCCCCGAAATGCCTGCCATTGCTGCGAAATTTTTTGAAATTTCCCAAAATGTATGGGGGTACGATATGATACTCTATCAGCGAGGAAAAAACTGAGATAGGAGTATGCACTATGAAATACGTAGTAAAAATGGACTATTGCACGATGGCTTTCACTTCTGGTACTTGCTCGCTTCAAGCTCTTTCTAATTGCTTGGCTGGTGATACTGATTTGCATTGGGTGCAGATTTATAATTCGGAAAAGAGTCCATATCATTTTTTCGTGTAAAATTCCGAGGTTTCCGCCGGCTTTATGATCTTTTCTTACGGCGAAAGCACCTCGAATCACTTGTAAGAGTGATTCGCCGGTTTGGTGTCCACTTATGTGCAACGAGGGCAAAAAAATTTCCGGCTTGACATTTTCGCCCGCCGGATTATAATGAAGATAGAAAGGGACGCTGCGATAAGCGGTCGACCCAGTGAACGTTAAATTCTAATCAAAGATCAGAAAACCGTCACCGTGCCGGGTGGCGGTTTTCGCGTTTCTTTATCATGATCGTTACCGTAAAGGAACCGATATGTAAAGTGATCCGCATGGTCTCACCCCCTTTCGGGTGGTGTGGCCGACCGCCTGCCGTCTGTGTAGCGTCCCTCAAAACGATTGTACCATATCACGCACAAAAGTCAAGCCCTCCCGGCCGGGAGGGCTTGCTTCATATTCCGCGCGGGATGCGCAGGCAGCGGTAGGTGCTGCTGTGCGCGTTGAGCGCCGGCTCGTCCGCCGGACGGGGCCATGCTCTTCCGAGCTGCTTCAGGATGCAGCAGGTCTTGGCGTGCGCCATGTCCATCAAGTCCAGCACGCGCTCGTGGGGCGCGCGGTCATCCGACCGGTACGGCACAAACGGCACCTGCGGTTCCGCTTTCTTCATGTCCTCACCCCCTCCCCTTTTGCGCCGCCGGACCGGCGCGGGGCACACATCCGTGCAACCGAAACGAAAAAATTCAAAAATAGATAACAAACCCTTGCGGTTCTGTGCTATAATCAGCACAAATATATCACCAAAGGAGATGCCGCTTTATGGCAAAGAAACAATTCAAGGCAGAATCCAAGCGTCTGCTCGACCTGATGATCAACTCCATCTACACCCACAAAGAGATCTTCCTGCGCGAGATCATCTCCAACGCGAGCGACGCCATCGACAAGCTCTGCTACCTCTCGCTGACCGACGATAAGGTCGGCCTTGACCGCGGCGATTTCAAAATCGAGATCACCGCAGATAAGGACGCACGCACGCTGACCGTGAGCGATAACGGCATCGGCATGGACAAGGACGAGCTGGAGAACAACCTCGGCGTCATCGCCTCGTCCGGCTCGTACAAATTCCGTCAGGAGGCCGATCAGAAGGAGAACATCGACATCATCGGTCAGTTCGGCGTGGGCTTCTACTCCGCGTTCATGGTCGCGGACGAGATCACGGTCGTCACGAAGAAATACGGCGCGGAGACCGCCTACCGCTGGCAGTCCTCCGGCGCGGACGGCTACACCGTCGCCGAATGTGAAAAGGCGAGCGTCGGCACCGACGTCATCATGCACCTCAAGGCGGACACGGACGAGGAGAAATATTCCGAGTTCCTCGACGGCTATCGGCTCTATGAGCTGGTGAAAAAGTATTCCGACTACATCCGCTACCCCATCCGTATGCTGCGCCCGACGCGCAGGGTCAAGGAGGGCAGCGACCCCGAAAAGCCCGAGTACGAGTATGTGGACGAGATGACGACGGTCAACTCCATGGTGCCGCTCTGGCAGCGTCCGCGCGGCGAGGTGACGGACGAGGAGTACGAGAAGTTCTACCAGTCCATCGCTCATGCCTTCGACAAGCCGCAGCGCGTCATCACCGCGAGCGTTGAGGGCGCCGTGACCTATAAGGCGCTGCTGTTCATTCCCTTGCAGCGGCCGATGGACTTCTACAGCGAGGGCTATGAAAAGGGCTTGCAGCTCTACTCCGCGGGCGTGATGATCATGGACCACTGCGACGCGCTGCTGCCGGATTATCTGCGCTTCGTGCGCGGCGTGGTGGACTCCCCCGACCTGAGCCTGAACATCTCGCGCGAGCTGCTGCAGCACGACCGTCAGCTCAAGGTCATCGGGAACAGCCTGGAGAAGAAGCTCCGCGCCGACCTCGAAAAGCTGCTGCGCGACGACCGCGAGGGCTACGAAAAATTCTACGAGAACTTCGGCCGCGCCATCGGCTTCGGCATTGCCGGACCGGACGGGCTGAGCCGCAAGGAGGCGCTGCAGGATCTGCTGCTCTTCTACTCCTCGACGGAGAAGAAGCTCGTCACCCTGCGCGAGTATGTCGACCGGATGCCGGAGAGCCAGAAGTACATCTACTACGCCGCGGGCGAGAACGTCTCCGCCATCGACCACCTGCCGCAGACCGAGCTGCTGAAGGATAAGAACTACGAGATCCTCTACCTCACCGGTGAAACGGACGAATTCGTTCTGCAAATGCTGGGCAAGTATGCCGACAAGGAGTTCCGCTCCATCGTCGACGGCGAGCTGGACCTCGGCGACGAGGAGGAAAAGGTCCTCGACGAAAAGCCGGAGCTGATGCAGTTCGTCAAAGAGACGCTCGGCGATAAGATCAAGGAGGCCCGCGCTTCCCGCCGTCTCAAGACGCATCCCGTGTGCATGACTGCGGGCGAGGGCCTGAGCTTCGAGATGGAGAAATACTTCAAAAACTTCCAGATGCCCACGCCCGTCAAGGCCGACCGCATTCTGGAGCTGAACACCGACCATCCCGCCGTGCAGGCGATGGAGGCCGCCATGACCTCCGACCGCGCCAAGGCGGAGCTGTACGCGAAGATCCTCTACGATCAGGCGCTGCTCATCGCGGGCCTGCCGCTTGAGGACCCGAGCGAATACACCGATCTGGTCGCAGAGCTGATGAAATAAGGATCGCCCCGAAAACGCATTTTGGAGGACGCCGCTATGAAAAAGCTGTCCGCGCTGCTCCTGTCCCTGCTGCTCCTGCTCACCGCCTGCGGCACGCCCGCTACGCCGGGCGCCGCCGTGACACTGCCGACTCCAAACGATGAAATATTGGTCAAGGAGGGGCTGCGCGCCGAGGATCTGCCCGAGGTCTGCCGCCTGTGGTTCGACCTTGCCGAGACCTCCGGTGCGGCGGACAAGAACAGCAAGCTTCCGCTTGCCTCCCGCGCCGACGAGGGCGCGTGCGATTACCTCGCCGTCCGCCTGCCGGACGGAACGTACACCGATCTCATTCAGGAGGGCAAGCTTGCCGATGAGGGCGTCACGCTTGCCGATTTCTCCGGCGGCAGGGCGAAGCAGGAGGGCTCCTACGGTCAGCTCGCGTGGAATGGCGAGCTGTACCACGCCTTCACCGTCTCTGCGGCGGACTGCACCCTCCCGAACCTCACCGCCCCGGAGGGCGGCATCCTCCGTCTGAACATCTCCGGCGACTGTACCGTGGATGGCGGCGGCACGGAGTACGCCTGCTTTGAGGGCTTTGACTGCTTGCTCGTCACCGGCGACGGTACGCTGACGGTCTTAAATGCCGCCGCCCTCGACTGCGGCGGCGGGGATCTCCCCATCCCCTCGCTGGTGCTTGACGGCGATGTGACGCTGCGCTGCGACGACATTCGCCTCGCCGCTCCGAATACAGTCGACGTGCCCGCGCTCGCCGTGCTCGGCGGCACGCTCTGCACCGATATGCTTTGGTTCAGCAACGGTATGCTCGTCAATGCCGGCGGCACGCTCAGCGTGCAGGGCTCCGTGCAGGAGCTGAAGCGCGCGGTGTTCCGCGGCGGTACGACGCTCCTCGGCGCAGCCGAACAGAAGGCGGAATTCATCCTCTCCGGCGGCACGGCGCACCTTGCGGGCGGTCTTGCCGAGGGCTCGACCGTCGAGGGCGGCGCGGGCGTTTTTTCCGCACAGAGCTTTTCCGGCGCGGCGGTCAACGACTATGGCGCTGTCCTGTGGGACGGCGCGGACGACTCCGCTTACCGCAGCGTCTATGGCGCGGACTATTACCCGACGGACTACAGTCCGGATTGGGCGGGTACAGTCTCTGGCGCGGTGTGGGATGCGCTGAACGCCGAAAACCCTTATGAAAACGACTGGTTCGCCGGTACGCTGACGCTGGAGAACGCTCACGCGCCCGAGCTGCTGCCGTGGGGCGGAGCGCACCTGCGTGTCCTCGGTGAAAACACAGTCGACGGGACTCTCGGCGGAACGGGTCTGCTCTTCACGGGCGGCGGTTCGCTCGCCGCGGGCGAGCTGAACGTTTGGGCATGGGGCAGCGTCCGTGCGCCCCTCCTCGCCGTGCGGGACGGCGCGGACGTCCGCTGCGGCGCGCTGCACATGGGCAGCAATGCCGAGGAGAAGGGCACGCTGCTCGTGGAGAGCGGAAGCCTTACGGCGGACGGTGAATTCTGGCTGCAAAATGCCGCGCTCACCGTCACCGGCGGCGAGCTGACGCTCGCGGGCGGCGCGAGCATCGACCGCGGCGAGGTGCATATCTCCGGCGGCACCGTCTCGTTTGAGCACGGGCTGTGGCTCGGTGAGGGCGACATCGTCATCACCGGCGGCACCGTCATCGTTCCCGGCGGAGAAGCGGGTCTGACCACCGAAAACGGCAAGGTCACCATTTCCGGCGGCGCCGTTCGTGAGCCGTGACCGCATAAGGAAAAAGAGGCGCGAGCCGACAGCTCGCGTCTCTTTTTGTCGATTTTCGGCGACAAATCGTATAATTCATAGGCAATATTACATTTTGTATTCATATTTTCAGCCACATCGCCGCCAGATGCACGGCAAAGCAGACCGTCATGCCCACCGCCGTTGGCAGCGCGACGCCGACGAGCGTCCATTTCAGGCTCTTCGATTCCCGCGCGAGCGTGAGCGTGGTCGTGCCGCAGGGGAAGTGAAACAGTGAGAAGAGCAGCATACACAGCGCGGTCGTTCCCGTCCAGCCGTTCGCCAGCAGCATGGTCTTGAGCTCCGCGAGCGACGCGCCGTCCACCAGCGTTCCCGCCGAGGAGTAGCCCATGAGCAGGATCGGCAGCACGATCTCATTCGCCGGAAAGCCGAGCAGAAAGGCAAGCAGGATCATGCCGTCCAGCCCCAGCGCGCGCCCCAGCGGATCGAGCGCCGCCGCGCCGTGTGCAAGCAGCGTGGTATCTCCCACGGTGCAGTTTCCCAGCAGATAGATGAGCAGGCCTGCGGGCGCGGCGACCGTCACCGCGCGGCCGAGGACAAATACCGTCCGATCCAGAAGCGAGCGCACCAGCACCTGCCCCACGCGCGGACGACGGTAGGGCGGCAGCTCGAGGGAGAAGGCGGAGCTTTCTCCCCGCAGCAGCGTGGCGGACAGCAGGCGTGAGACGAGCAGCGTCACGCACACGGAGAGCACCAGCGCCGCGAGCAGTCCGGCGCTTGCACCGAGCATGGCTCCACCGGAAAGGAACGCGGTCAAAAGCGTGATGAGCAGCGGAAAGCGCCCGTTGCATGGCACAAGGCTGTTCGTCAGCATCGCGATGAGCCGCTCGCGCGGCGAGTCGATGATGCGGCAGCCCGTCACGCCGCAGGCGTTGCAGCCGAGACCCATGCACATCGTCAGGCTCTGCCGCCCGTGCGCCCCGGCGCGGGCGAAGCAGCGGTCGAGCACGAACGCCACGCGCGGCAGATAGCCCACGTCCTCGAGCAGCGTAAAGAGCGGGAAGAAGATCGCCATCGGCGGCAGCATCACTGATACAACCCACGCAAGCGTGCGGTACATTCCGTCCACCAGCGCGCCGCGCCAGAACGGCGGCAGGAAGGCGAGAAGCTCCCGCAGCGGCTCCTGCGCCGAAAACAGCGCCCGTGAGAGCAGCTGTGACGGCACATTCGCGCCCTCGACCGTCAGCCATAAGATCGCCCCGAAGAGCGCGAGCATCACGGGGATGCCCGTCGCGCGGGAGGTAAGCAGGCGGTCGAGCCGCCGGTCACGCCGCTGCGCGGCGGTCTCGTCCCGCCGCTCGCACAGCCGCACCAGCGCCGTAGCGTGGGCGGAGAGCGCACCCACCAGCGCGTCGCGCAGGGCGTCGCCGGTCAGCTCCCCCAGCTCGGCGCGGGCGCGGACGCAGACCTCCCCGATACGCTCCGCCGCCAGGGCAGGCAGATCAGCGCCGAAGCGGGCGAAGAACAGAGCGTCGTCCTCCAGCAGCCGCAGCGCGTAGAAGCGGCTCTGCTCCCGCGCGAACGGCGCGAGCGCCGGCTCCAGCACGCGCACCGCGCGCTCGACCGCGCGGGGATATTCGACCGCCGTCTCTCTCTGCCGCGGCTTTTCGCGGACGGCGGCGGCCAGCGCCGCGCGCAGTTTATCCAGTCCCTCTCCGCAGCTCGCTGCTGTGCCGACGACCGGCGCGCCGAGCGCGTGGGAGAGCGCGGGCAGGTCGAGCACGATGCCCTTCTTCGCCGCTTCGTCCAACAGATTCACGCACACGACCGCAGGAACATCCGCCGCCTCGAGGGTTTGCAGCACGAGGTTCAGGCTGCGCTCCAGACAGGTCGCATCCGCCAAAATGAGCACGGCCTCCGCCTCGCCAGAGCAGAGATAGTCCCGCGCGATCTCCTCCTCGGCGGAGTTGGGGAACAGCGAGTACGTCCCCGGCAGATCGACGAGCGTGAAACGCTCGCCGCCGTATGTAAGATCGCCGCGCGCCGCGGCGACGGTTTTCCCCGGCCAGTTGCCCGTGTGCTGCCGCAGCCCGGTGAGGGTGTTGAACACGGTGGATTTTCCCACGTTCGGGTTTCCCGCCAGAGCAATGATATGCGCCTCGTTCGGCATGGGGCGATCCCTCCTGAAAAATCAAAGCATTTCGATCTGCACGCCGCCCGCGTCCTCGCGCCGCAGCGCGATGACCGCGCCGCGCACACCGTAGGCGACCGGGTCGCTCCACGGGGAAACGTGCAGAGCGCGGACGCACGAGCCCGGCACGAAGCCGAGGTCGAGCATCCGGCGGCGCTGTGCACCGGTGGAGCGCAGCGCCGACACTACGGCGCTCGCGCCGACCGGCAGCGCGTCAAGTGTCATCCGCATCGGGGCCACTTCCTCTCCCTTTGTCAGAGTATGCGCGAGGCCGTGCGGTGGTGCGGAGCCGAAAAAACAGCTGCCCCGAAGGGCAGCCGTCCGGCATGGTCTGTTTGATTGTCTGTCGGGGCGTTACACCTGTGGGTCCCAGGAGATGCTGTTTTCCCCGACGCGGATGTCCGTGGCAAGACAGACGCTGCGGCTCTCCGCCCCGTTCGTCACGGTGGCGGAAAGCGTAACGCCGCCGTACCGCGGAACATTCAAAAGCCGCACGGTGCAGATGCCGCCGTCCGTCGTCGTTTCAACGGAGATCAGACCGTTGTTGTCCGGCGCGCAGCTCGCCGACCACTCGTAGCCCTCGCCGCTGACGCTGGGGACGAAGCGGAATACCAACGCAATACCATCGATGTCGAGCGTCAGACCGCTGATGGTGATCGTGTCCGGCAGGGGTGCGGGCGTCGTTATTTCATTGCTCGGTGCCTTGCTGTTTTGGAGTGAACGGTATCCCGACAGCATGGTCAGCACGCCGCAAATCAGCACCAGTATGCCTACGACGTAGCGCAGAGATCTGTTCTGCTTTGCGATCCTCCGAATCTCCTCCGCAAAGGCTTCTCTCTCGGCAGCATCCCCCGCGAAAGCCGTTGCGGGTACCTCGCCGCACAAAGCAGCCGGCTCGCGGCCGCACAGCTCGTCCGTGCTCACGCCCAGCTCGTCGGCGAGCGCCGCGAGCTTATAGAGGTCGGGGAGAGACTCCCCCGTCTCCCACTTGCTCACCGCCTGCCGCGAGATGCTCAGCCTTGTCGCCAGCTCCTCCTGCGTCATACCGCGCGCCTTGCGCGCACGGATCAGATTTTCCTGAAAGCTCACCGCCGCTCTCCTTTCTGTTTTCTGTCCTCATCGTAGCGCATTCTGCGGTGGCAGGCAAGAAAATCTCTCGGGATTTGCGCAACAGACGGTTGCATCAGCCGTTTTTCGCGGCCCTTTCGGCGCGTTTGAGCTTGTAGAGCTCCTCGGCGGCGAGCCGCGTCTTGGCGACCACATCGCCCTTCCCCTGCGGGAAGCAGTAGTAGAGCACGTCGCGGTCGCCGATGCAGATCATGTCGCCCAGCTCATACCAGAAGTAGTCAGCGTAGAGACTGTAGCTGGTCTCGGGCTTCTGCGTGAAGTCCAATTTTCCGCCGCAGCCCGTGAGGCGGAAGCCGTTCGCATCGTGGCGCAGGCGGCCCTCGCCGACGCGGCAGATCTGCCGGAAGTTGACCATCACGCAGATGCTCACCGGAGCGTCGAGCAGATAGCTGCCCTGCTCCAGCTCCTCGCGCACGCACGCGCGTTCCCACGCATACCAGTCGGGAACATGGGTGAATTTCGCCTCGGCGTTCTCACATTCGAGCGCGCCCAGCTCCGTCAGGCGGTAGCGCACACCGCAGTCGCGGCAGATAAGCTCCGTGCCGCGGCCCTCCGTTTCGCCCTCGGTGCCGCAGTGCGGGCATTTGTAGAGCACGCGGTTGAGACCGTCGGCGCGGAACGGCTCGTTCACGACGACGCCATTTTCCTGCTGCCAGCGGAAGTTATCAAAGGAAAATTCATCCGCGAGCAGCGCGTTGATCTCGTCCGCGCTCTTTTCCGCGGCCTCCTCGGGCGAGAGCAGATAGCGCAGTTCCGCGGAGACATTGACCCTGCGGTTCTGCAGTCCGTTGTAGAGCGGGTCGCGCGCGAACGCGCCGCAGGTACGCAGCAGCACGACCGGCACGCCGAGCGCCTTGACGCACTTGCCGAGGCTCTCCGGCAGCGGCGTGGCCGTGCCGTCGAAGCTGTAGCTCGCCTCGGGATAGAGGAGGATGGAGCTTTTGAGCTTCTTCACCGCATAGAGCATATCGCGCACGAGTGCGGTGTCCGGCTGAAACTTCCGCGTGGGAATGCAGCCAAGCGCGCGCATCAGTCCCGCCTTGCCCACAAAGCCGTCCGACGTGCAGACGATGTTGAAGGGGCGCGGATAGAGCACCGCCGCAGCGATCTTCAGGTCCAAAAAGCAGGAGTGATTCATCAGAACGAGACAGGGCTCGTCGGGGCCGAGCCGCTCCATGCCCACGCGGTCACAGCGAAAATGCGTCGCGCGCAGGTCGGGCGCGGACAGCGCGCGCAGGAGCGCGCGGAACAGCATGGACGGACGGCGCGGCAGCGTGTGCTTTTCTCTCGGCTGCGCGAGCGCCTGCTCGTAGGGCATATCCACGACCTTGATCTTCATGGCGGACCTCCTGCAAGGGGATTTATGTTTCCTCAACAGGATACCATGAACAAGGCCGCAATGCAATCCAAAATCAGGCGCGGGCGAGAACGTGGCTGCGGTCGAGCACCGCGTAGACCGCGACGCCGGCGGCAATGCCGAACACGCCCTGCACAAGGTTGCCGGGGATGGACGCCGCCGCGGCCAAGCCCTTGCCGAGCCACAGGCTCGCATAGCCGAAGTAGCCGAGGACCATGATGATCTCCGCCGCCGCGCCGCCGATGAGCTGCGCCGCCAGCTTGCCGCTGCGCTCCCGCATGGCCTCAAAAATATACGCCGCGGCGACCGCCATCGTGAACTTGATGACGAGCGTGCCGGGGGCATAGTGCGGATAGCTCAGCAGGTCGGCGAGCATCGAGCCGAGGCCCGCCGCCGCGCCGCCGTACCACGGCCCCAGCACCCACGCCGAGAGCAGCACGGCGCAGTCGCCGAGGTTGACGTAGCCCTGCATGGGCGAGGGCACCTGGATGACCATCGTCATCACGGTGCAGAGGGCGGCGAACAGCGCCGCGAGGACCAGCTTACGCAATTTCATATCCGTCATGAAAATCATCTCCAAAAAAGTCTTGCATTTCTGCTTGGTCTGTATTTTAATCAGAATTGGACTTAATAAAAGCATCAAATCAATATATTTTCATAGAATCAGATTGGAGATGCCCATGCTCACCTACGATCTTGACCGGCGCGGAAAGCTCGCGCGCTACGATTATCTTTACCGCTGCATCCGTGAGGACATTCTCGCGGGCCGCCTGACGGCGGGCGAAAAGCTGCCGAGCAAGCGCTCACTTGCAAGCCATCTGCAAACGGCGGTCATCACAGTGCAGAATGCCTATGCCCAGCTCGAGGCAGAGGGCTATCTCTACACGCGCGAGAAGCGCGGCTACTACGTCGCCGACGTGGAGCGGCACCCCGCCGCGCCCGGGCGCGCCCCGGCCCGAAGCGCGCCGCAGCCGCAGCGCTCGTGGCTGCTCGATCTCAGCTCCGGCGGCAGCGGGACGGAGGACTTTCCCTTTTCCGTGTGGGCAAAGCTCATGCGCCGCGTGCTGAGCGAGGAGGGCGAGGCGCTGCTGCGCGCCACGCCGCCGAACGGCGCGGACGCGCTGCGCAGGGCCATCGCGCAGCATCTCTACCGCTTCCGCGGCATCTCCGCCGCGCCGGAGCAGATCGTCGTCGGCGCGGGAACGGAGTACCTCTATAACCTCATCGTCCAGCTGCTCGGACGCGAGGCCGTCTACGGCGTGGAGGACCCCGGCTACTCCAAGGCCGCGCGCATCTACGCGCTCGGCGGCGCAAGGACTGCGCCCGTGCTTGTGGATGAGGGCGGCGTAAGCCTGAGATCCCTGGAAATGAGCGGCGCACAGATCCTGCACACCTCGCCGAACCACCAATTCCCCACCGGAGCGGTGACGCCCATCGGCCGCCGGCAAAGCCTGCTGCGCTGGGCGGAGGCGCGGGAGGGCCGCTATATCATCGAGGACGATTACGACAGCGAGTTCCGCTTCACGCTGCGCCCCATCCCCACGCTGCAAAGCATCGACCGCGCGGGGCGCGTGATCTACGTCAACACCTTCTCGCGCACGCTCGCGCCCTCGCTGCGCATCAGCTATATGGTGCTGCCCAAGAGCCTGACCGAGCGCTACCGCGCGCAGCTCGGCTTCTACTCCTCCACCGTGCCGGCGATGGAGCAGTATACGCTCGCGCGTTTTTTGGACGAGGGGTATTTTGAAGCGCACATCAACCGGATGCGCAAGTCCTACCGCGCGCAGCGCGACGCGGTCATCGACACCATTCTGCAAAGCCCGCTCGGCGAGCACTGCCGGGTGTCCGGTGAGGACGCGGGGCTGCACTTCCTTCTGACGATCGACACGAAATGCACCGACCATGTGCTGCGTGCCGACGCCGAGGGGCGCGGCGTGCGGCTCTCCTTCCTCTCGGATTTTGCCCTGCGTCCCGGCTCCGCGCCGCAGCACACGCTGGTCATCCATTACCCCGGCATCGACCTTGGACGGCTTCGCTCGGCGCTGTCCATTCTGGAGGCGCTGCTGTATTTCCGCGACTGGAAATACAAGGGCAGAAAATGAACTCCGTGTAAACATTTCTATAATTCGCTAAAATATTTATATAAATCTATTGACAAAAGTTTTCGCTGTGCTATGATACGGTACAGCAAAGAAAAACCCGGTAAGGAGGCGCATGATGAAAAAGAATCTATATAGCCTGACGCTCTCGGACGAGGTGGTGCGGGAGGTCGACGCGCTGGCGCACCGGCTGGGCACGAACCGCTCGGCGCTGGTGAACCGCATCCTGTCCGAGTACGTCTCCGTCCCCACGCCGGAGCGCAGGATCAACGATATTTTCGAGGCCATCGAGGCGCTCGTTTCCCCCTCGCGCGAGCTGGTGCCGTTTTTCGCACCGAACTCGCAGTCCATGTCGCTCAAATCGAGCCTCGCCTACAAGTACCGTCCGACGGTCAAGTATGAGGTCGATCTCGGCGGCGGCGAGGATACGCTGGGCACGCTCAACGTCGTGTTCCGCACGCAGTCGGCGGAGCTGATCGCCGCGCTGACGGACTTCTTCCGTCTGTGGGCGCGTATCGAGAACGCCTGTCTCGCGCCGGCGCTCGGCGGCACGATCACCTGTTCGCTCTACGACGGGCGCTTCGTCCGTCCGCTCGCCATGCCGCGCGGACACGCCCGCTCGGCGGAGGACATCGCCGGCGCCATCAGCGCCTATGTGCAGCTCTTCGACCGCCTGCTCAAGGGCTATCTGAGCGGCGATCTGAGCGCCAAGGACGTGGAGCTGGCCTACCGCGGCGACCTGCGGGGCCGCGGGCTTCTGATTTAATCGATTCGCAGTTTTGTCAATAGAGGTGAATTTATATGAACGCTGAAAAATATACCCAGAAAACGCTGGACGCCGTCAAGACCGCGCAGAGCATGGCGCAGGAAAACGGCAACCAATATCTGACCCCCGAGCATCTGCTCTATGCCCTTGTCGATCAGGACGGCGGACTCATCGCGTCGCTCTTCGGCAAGATGGGCGTGGACTGCGACGGCCTGCTCTCCGAGCTGGACACGCTGATCCGGCGTCTGCCGAAGGTCTCCGGCGGCAGCGGCGAGGTGTACGCCTCACCGGAGACCGGCAAAATTCTGAACCTTGCCGAAAAGACCGCCGAGAAGCTGCACGACGATTATATCTCCGTCGAGCACCTGATGCTCGCCATCTTCTCCGAGGGAACGAGCGACGTCAAGCAGCTGCTCCAGAGCCACGGCATCACGCGCAGTCGCTTTACCGACGAGCTGAGCAAGGTCAAAACCGCTCCCGTGACCTCGGACAATCCCGAGGAGACCTACGACGCGCTCAAGAAATACGGCACCGACCTTGTCGAGCGCGCCCGCAGCAAGGAGCTTGACCCCGTCATCGGCCGCGACGCGGAGATCCGCAACGTCATCCGCATCCTGTCGCGTAAAACCAAGAACAACCCTGTGCTCATCGGCGAGCCGGGCGTCGGCAAGACCGCCATCGCCGAGGGCCTTGCCCAGCGTATCGTGCGCGGCGACGTGCCCGAGGGGCTGAAGGACCGCACCATCTTCTCGCTCGACATGGGCGCGCTCATCGCGGGCGCGAAGTATCGCGGCGAGTTCGAGGAACGTCTGAAGGCCGTTCTGAACGAGGTCAAGAAGTCTGAGGGGAAGATCATCCTCTTCATCGACGAGCTGCACACCATCGTCGGCGCGGGCAAGACCGAGGGCAGCATGGACGCAGGCAATCTTTTGAAGCCTCTGCTCGCCCGCGGCGAGCTGCACTGCATCGGCGCGACCACGCTTGACGAGTACCGCCAGTACATCGAAAAGGACGCCGCGCTCGAGCGCCGCTTCCAGCCCGTACAGGTCGACGAGCCGACGGTGGAGGACACCATCTCCATCCTGCGCGGACTCAAGGAGCGTTATGAAATTTACCACGGCGTGCGCATCCACGACAACGCGCTCGTCGCCGCCGCGACGCTGTCCGCGCGCTATATCACCGACCGTTTCCTGCCCGACAAGGCCATCGACCTCGTGGATGAGGCCTGCGCGATGATCCGCACGGAGATCGACTCCATGCCCGCTGAGCTGGATGACCTGCGCCGCAAGATCATGCAGCAGGAGATCGAGGAAATGGCCCTCAAGAAGGAGGACGACCAGCTCTCCCGCGACCGTCTGGAGGAATTGAAGAAGGAGCTTGCCGACGAGAAGGAGCAGTTCAACGCCATGAAGTCCCGCTGGGAGGCGGAGAAAAACGGCGTGGAGAGCGTCAAGAAGCTCAAGAGCGAGATCGAGCAGATGCACGGCGACATCGAGCGGGCGCAGGCCAATCTCGAGTATGAGAAGGCCGCGAAGCTCAAGTATTCCGATCTGCCCGCGCTTGAAAAGCAGCTCAAGGACGCCGAGGCTGCGGCCGAGAAGCACAATAGCGACAACTCCATGGTGCATGACACCGTGACCGAGAACGAGATCGCCGACATCGTCGGCAAGTGGACGGGCATCCCCGTCAGCCGTCTGATGGAGGGCGAGCGCGAAAAGCTGCTGCGCCTCGACGAGATCATCCACAAGCGCGTGGTCGGGCAGGACGAGGCCGTCCGCCTCGTGACCGAGGCCATCCAGCGCTCGCGCGCGGGCATCGCCGACCCGAACCGCCCCATCGGCAGCTTCCTCTTCCTCGGCCCCACGGGCGTGGGCAAGACGGAGCTGGCGAAGTCCCTCGCGGACTGCCTGTTCGACGACGAGCACAACCTCGTTCGCATCGACATGACCGAGTACATGGAGAAGTTCTCCGTCTCGCGTCTCATCGGCGCGCCCCCGGGATACGTCGGCTACGACGAGGGCGGTCAGCTGACCGAGGCCGTGCGCCGCAAGCCGTACAGCGTCGTGCTGTTTGACGAGGTCGAGAAGGCGCACCCGGATGTCTTCAACATCCTGCTGCAGATCCTCGACGACGGACGCATCACCGATTCGCAGGGCCGCACGGTGGACTTCAAGAACACCATCATCATCCTGACCTCGAACCTCGGCTCGGCTGAGCTGCTTGACGGCATCCAGCCGGACGGCAGCATTGCCGAGAGCGCACGCAATGCCGTCATGGGCGAGCTGCGCCGCGCGTTCCGTCCGGAGTTCCTCAACCGGCTGGATGAGATCATCCTGTTCAAGCCGCTGACGAAGGAAAATCTGAACGGCATCATTGAAATTCTGATGCAGGGTCTGCGCAAGCGCATGGCGGACAAGACGCTCAAGCTCGACGTCACCGACGCGGCGAAGAGCCTCATCATCGAGCGCGGCTTCGATCCGATCTACGGCGCACGCCCGCTCAAGCGCTACCTCCAGAGCGCGGCGGAGACGCTGATCGCGAAAGAGATCCTGCGCGGCGACCTGCCCGCCGGCAGCACGCTCGTGCTCGACGCGGAAAACGGCGAGCTGACCTGCCGCAAGAAGTAAAAAGAGCAGCAAAAAAGCACCGCGAAAGCGGTGCTTTTCTGTTACTCTGCGTCGAAATCGGGATAGCCGTTCTTGAGCTCCTCGTTGTAGATGGCACGCTCGCCGCCGATGAATTTGGGGCGCACACGCGCCGCCAGCACGATGGCCTGCCCGATATGATCCTGCTTGAGCCGCACGGGAACGGCGACCTTCTTGAGGTGCATCCCGATGAGCGTGCCGCCGATGTCCAGTCCCGCGTCGGCGCGGATCTCCTCGAGCGCGACGGGGTGACGGAAGCTCTCATAGGCAGCGGTCGCAAACGAGCTGCCCGCCTTCGGCTGCGGCAGAACGTTGACGATCTCCGCGTTCGGCACCGCCTCGTGCTCCACGATCAGCGCGCGGTTCAAATGCTCGCAGCACTGCGCCGCGAGATAGACCCCCCTCGGCGCGAATACGCTTTGCAGCCCGCGGAAGATGGCCTGCGCCGCCTCCGGCGTAGACCAGCTGCCGACCTGATGGCCGACGACCTCGCTCGTCGAGCAGCCGATCACCACGATTTGCCCGCGGTGCAGGCGCGCCGCCTCGACCAGCTCCTGCGCGGCATTTGCCGCCTCGCGCTCGACCTCGGCGAGCAGCGCGTGGTTTTCCACTTCATGTACCGTTCCTGCCATGTAAAAGCACCTCTTTCATTGTCTGTTGTGTTCCGCCGCCGCGATCTTGTCCCTCGTCTCCCGACGGATCTCCTCGCGCAGCCGCTTGAGATAGTCGGAAAACGCCACGTTTTCGTCGGCGTAGGTCAGATTCAGTTCATACTCGCGCGGCAGCCACGTTGCAATATCGGACTCGTTGTGCTGGATGACCGCCTCGAGCTTGTCGAGCGCCTTGTAGAGCCTGGCCTCGTCCGTCTCCAGCGCGTCCATCTCGGCGTAGAGCGTCTTCAGCTCCACGCTGTACGGCGCGGGAAGCGACGCGACCCAGGTCTCCAGCGCCGAGCGCTCGCGCTCCTCGTCGCCGCCGGACTTGAGAAAGCTCGGGATATCGCCGGTAAAGCACTCGCCGAGGTCGTGGATCAGGCACATCCGGATCACCCTGTCCATGTCCAGCGCAGGAAACTCGTCGCGCAGGAAAAGCGCCGTCAGCGCCAGCCGCCAGCTGTGCTCGGCCACGCTCTCGCGCCGTCCGCCGGAGGTGTAGCAATGCCTTGTCTCGTCCTTCAGGCGCTCCGCCGTGTGCAGCACGCGCAGCAGCTCCTTTGCCTCCATACCGTTCTCCTCCGTTTCGCAGCGTTCCTTACGGGCAGTATAGCACGGCGCGGACGGTTTGAAAAGCCCCCGCGAAAAAATCGCGCGGCGCGTCCTTGCATTTTCCCCGCCGCTCGGGTACAATAAACGCAGCTGCGGAAAAGGAGGTCACACCATGTCGCAGGTCACGAAGCGGGCGCTGGAGGCGTCGCTGAAGCATCTGCTGCTGCAAAAGCCGCTGAACAAAATCACCATCAACGACATCGCCGAGGACTGCGGCATCAACCGCATGACCTTTTATTACCACTTCAAGGACATTTACGACCTTGTTGAGTGGTGCTGCGAGGAGGACGCGAGCCGCGCCCTCGCGGGCAAAAAAACCTACGAAACGTGGCAGCAGGGACTGCTGCAGATCTTCGAGGCCGTGCAGGACAACAAGCCCTTTATCCTCAATGTCTACCGCTCCGTCAGCCGCGAGCAGGTGGAAAACTACCTCTATCGCATCACCTACGATCTGCTCGAGGGCGTGGTCGAGGAGCAGGCGCAGGGCATGAGCGTGCGGCAGGAGGACAAGGCCTTTATTGCCACGCTCTACAAATATATGTTCGTCGGTCTCATGCTCGACTGGATCAAAAGCGACATGAAGGGCGACCCCGCGCTCATCGTGGAGCGGCTCGAGCAGGTCATCCACGGCAGCGTTTCCGCCGCGCTCGGGCGGCTGCGGACGGACAAGCCGGTTTTATCAAACCAGGCAGAATGATAAAATTTTATACAGTTCCGCGCCCCGTGATAAGTTTTTTATCACGGGGCGTTTTCTGCTGATTGTTCTTTTTTCAAAAGCGCGGTATGCTTTCCCCATCAAAAGGAAAACCTACCGTCGCCCGGCTCCCAAGGTCGAACGTGTTTTGTGAGCCGGCGGCCGAAGCAGAAAGATCGAAAGGAGAAATGATCCATGTATTATTCCAGCGGCAACTATGAAGCCTTTGCCCGCCCCAAAAAGCCCGAGGGCGTGGACAACAAATCCGCCTACATTGTCGGCAGCGGCCTGGCGGCCCTGACCGCCGCGTGCTATCTCGTCCGCGACGGACAGATGAAGGGCGAGCGCGTGCATATCCTTGAGAAAGGCCCCACCGCAGGCGGCGCCTGCGACGGCTGGAAATTTGAGAACATCGGCTACGTCATGCGCGGCGGCCGCGAGATGGACAACCATTTCGAGGTCATGTGGGACCTGTTCCACTCCATCCCCTCCATCGAGACCGAGGGCGTGAGCGTGCTCGATGAATACTACTGGCTCAACAAGGCCGACCCCAACTACTCCCTCTGCCGCGCGACCGAGAAGCGCGGCCAGGACGCGCACACCGACGGCAAGTTCGACCTCTCCGACAAGGGCGCGATGGAGATCATGAAGCTCTTCTTCACCCCCAACGAGGACCTGCAGGACAAGCGCATCACCGACTTCTTCGACGACGAGGTGTTCAATTCCAACTTCTGGCTCTACTGGCGCACGATGTTCGCCTTTGAGAACTGGCACAGCGCGCTGGAGATGAAGCTCTATATCCAGCGCTATATCCACCACATCGGCGGACTGCCCGACTTCACGGCGCTGCGCTTCACGAAGTACAACCAGTATGAGTCCATGATCCTGCCGATGGTCAAGTACCTTGAGGGCTTCGGCGTGCAGTTCCACTTCGGCGTGCAGGTGACGAACGTGGAGTTCGACTGCAAGAGCGGCCGCAAGGTCGCCAAGCGCATCGACATTCTTGAAAACGGCGCGGCGAGCGCCATCGACCTCACCGAAAACGACCTCGTGTTCATCACCAACGGCGGCTGTGTGGAAAACTCCTCGATGGGCAGCCAGAACACCCCCGCGCCCTACAACACCGAGATCAAGGAGGGCGGCGGCTGGGATATGTGGCGCAAGATCGCCGCGCAGGACCCCGCCTTCGGCCACCCCGACAAGTTCTGCTACGATCCCGAGCAGACCAACTGGATGAGCGCCACCGTCGAAACGCTCGACCAGCGTATCATCCCCTATATCACCAAGATCTGCAAGCGCGACCCGTTCTCCGGCAAGGTCGTCACCGGCGGCATCGTGACCGTGAAGGATTCCAGCTGGCTCATGAGCTGGACCATCAACCGCCAGCCGCAGTTCCGCTCTCAGCCCAAGGACCACTGCCTCGTGTGGGTCTACTCCCTCTTCACCGACAAGCCCGGCGACTTCGTCAAGAAGCCCATGCGTGAGTGCACCGGCAAGGAGATCTGCATGGAGTGGCTCTATCACCTCGGCGTACCCGTGGAGCAGATCGAGGACATGGCGGAGAACAGCGCCAACACCGTGCCGGTCATGATGCCGTATATCGACGCCTTCTTCATGCCGCGCGCCTACGGCGACCGTCCGAAGGTTGTGCCCGACGGAGCCGTGAACTTCGCCTTCCTCGGCCAGTTCGCCGAGACGCCGCGCGACACCATTTTCACCACCGAGTATTCCATGCGCACGGGCATGGAGGCCGTCTACACCCTGCTGAACATCGACCGCGGCGTACCCGAGGTCTGGGGCAGCGTGTACGATGTGCGCGACCTGCTCGACGCGACCGTGAAGCTGCGCGACGGCAAGAAGCCCATCGACATGGAGCTGAACCTCGTCGAAAAAATGGCGCTCAAGAAGGTGCTCGGCAAGATCGAGGGCACCGACATCGAAAAGCTCCTTAAAGAGTACCACGTCATCTGACATCGTTTCCACGCGAGCTTCTCATAATGAAAGCGAGACGCGGAGCCTCAAGCAGGGCTTCGCGTCTTGCTGTTTTCTTTTGTTATCTCCGTCCCGCAAGGCAGCAGAGCAGGAACACGAGCAGGTTGCAGAGCACCACGCTCGCGCCGACCGGCGTGGAGAGGAGGTACGAGGCGATCAGCCCCGTGCAGAAGCACACCACGCTCAGCGCGCCCGCGCACACGACCACCGCGCGGAAGCTCTTGAAAATGCGCATGGCCGAGAGCGCGGGGAAGATAATGAGGCTGGAGATGAGCATGGCGCCCATCATGCGCATTCCGAGCACGACCGTCAGCGCCGTGAGCAGCGCGAGGAGCGAATGATAGGCGCCCACCTTCACGCCCGTCGCGCGGGAAAAGCTCTCGTCAAACGTGACAGCAAAGAGCCGATGGTAGAAGAGGATAAAGAGCGACAGCACGGCAGCTGCCAGCGTCACCGAGAGCGCCACGTCGCCGCGCGACATGGCGAGGATGCTGCCGAACATATAGCTGTCCACATCCGTGGTCATGCCCGTGGTGAGACTCGTGACCACGATGCCGATGGCGAGCGCCGAGGCCGAAAGCACCGCGATGGCGGCGTCTGCCCCGATGCGGCTGTGCTCCGCGATGCGCAGCAGCAGGAAGGCCGAGGCCACCACGACCGGCACGGAGAACGCCAGCGGCGCGAAGCCGCAGGCGACCGCGACGGCCAGCGCGCCGAAGCTGACGTGGGAAAGCCCATCGCCGATCATCGAGTAGCGCTTCAAAACGAGCGGCACGCCGAGCAGCGCCGCGCAGAGCGAGACGAGGATGCCCACGGCGAAGGCCCGCAGGATAAAGGGATAGGTGAACATTTCCAGCAGCAGACTCACAATGCACCTCCAAACCGCTTGCCGGCGGGGGAGGCAAGATACTCCGCCACCGTGCCGAAAAACCAGCCGTCGCGCCCGATGTGCAGAATCGTGTGCGCCTCGCGCAGCGCGCCTCGCATATCGTGCGTGACCATGATGACCGCCATCTTCTCTTTTTCGTTGAGATAGCGCAGGGTCTTATAGAGATCCTGCGTGGCGGCGGGGTCGAGACCCGTGACCGGCTCGTCCAAAATGAGCAGGCGGTCCGCCGCGCACAGGGCGCGCGCGAGCAGCACGCGCTGCTGCTGTCCGCCGGAAAGCTCGCGGTAGCAGCGGTTCTGCAGCTCCAGCACGCCGAGCTTGCCCATGTTCATCAGCGCCGCGCTCTTCTCCGCGGCGGAGTAGAAAAAGTGCAGCCCGCGCTTGTTGGCAAAGCCCGAGAGCACGACCTCGCTCACCGTAGCGGGAAAATCGCGCTGCGCGCTCGTCTGCTGCGGAAGGTAGCCGATGGCGCCCGCGCGCTGCGCGGGGCAGTCGATCGTGCCGACGAGCGGAGGAAGCAGCCCGAGCAGGCTTTTCATCAGCGTCGACTTGCCGCTGCCGTTCTCGCCCACCACGCAGAGGTAATCCCCCGCGCGGACGGTAAACGTCAGATGCTCGAGCAGCGCGCGGTGCTCGTAGCCGAGGCTTGCGTCACGGCACGCAAGCAGAATATCCCGGTCCATCACAGCAAGCCTCCTTTCAAAGCCTCGTAATTTCGCTGCATCAGCGTCAAATAGGTCTCGCCCGCGTCGAAGTCCGTGCGCGAGACGGTCTGCATCGACCACAGCCGTTCGATGCGCGCGCCGGTGCATTCGCTCACCGCCTCCGCGACCTTCTGGCTGCTCAGGTCGATGGTGTAGACGACCGGAATGCGCTCGTCGTTCACCTTGTCGATGAGGTACTTGAGCGTAGCGAGGCTCGGCTCGGTATCGCCCGAGCAGCCGTGGAACGCCGCGCGGTAATTGAGGTCGTATTCCTCACAGAAGTACAAAAATGGGAAGCGGTCGGCAAAGATCAGCAGATCGCGCACGGCGTTCGCGCGCACGGCGCGGAGGTCCGCGTCGAGAGCTTCAAGCTGCGCGCAGTAGTCCTCGCAGTTCGCGCGGTAGAGATTGGCGTTTTCCGCGTCCGCCGCGCAGAGCGCGTCGGCGACGGCGCGGCAGAGCTTGATGGCGTTTTTCGGCGACGTCCAGATGTGTTCGTCGTACTCAATCTCGTCGCTGTCGTCATGGTCATGCTCCGCATGGTCGTGAAGCTCGTGGTCATGGTCATGGTCATGCTCATGCGCGTGGTCGTGGCTGTCCGCGCCCTGCATCCCCTCGGAAAACTCCTCCTCGCGGGCATCGACAAAGTCCATCATGCGCAGCACCGTGCCGATGTCCTCGCCCACGGCGTCGAGCATATCGTCCGCCCAGACCTCGCCCTCGCCGCCGTTGTAGATGAAAACATCGGCGCGCGAGATGGTCACGGCGTCGAGCGGGGTCGGCTCAAAGCTGTGCGCCTCGCGGCCCGGTGCGAGCAGCAGCGTCACGTCCGCGCGGTCCCCCGCGACGGCGCGGGCAAAATCGTAGTAGGGGAAGAGCGTCGTCACGACGCGCAGCCGCCCGTCGTCTGCCGATCCCTCCCGCACAGCGCAGCCGCCGAGCGAAAGCGAAAGCACGAGCGCGAGCAGCGCGCCGACGAGCCGTATCCTGTTTTTCCTCACCGTCACGGCGCGCCCACCTCCCCGAAAAGACTGTTTTTCCAATCATACCATGCTTTTGCGGATTATCAAGTAATTTGTAATGAAATCGTCACACTTTCCCGCCGCGCCCTATGCTATAATAGCCACACCAGAGGATTTCATTCCAGCTTATTCTGTGAGGAGGCGCTGACCATGAAGCGTATGTTTTCTTTCTTCCTTGCCCTTGCGCTGCTCGCCGTGCTCAGCGGCTGCGGAAAGCGGGAGCCCACCCCGAGCAGGCCCGACGAGCCGACGCCTCCGCCGGAGGAGGGCATCACGCTCGCGGAGCTGAATGTGGAATTTGTTGCGGGCGAGCGCGATACGGACGCGCTGATGCAATTAAAGAAGGAGCTGCCGCCACTGCTCATCGGCGCGCTCGCCGACGAGGGCGTGACGGTCGGCAGGGTCAACGTGACCTTCGGCGCGAGCGACGAGGCCACCGCCGACGCGCTCGCGCACGGCTCGGTGCAGGTCGGCTTCATGCCGATGGAGACGTATCTGGCGCACGAGGACACGCTGCGGCTGGTCTCCGTGCCGGAGGAACCCGCCGGCGACACGGAGCGTGTCGGGCTGTATTTCCCGGTCTCCGACCAGAACCGCACGCTGCGCGCGGCGTTTGAAAAGGACGCGGCGGGCGGCGGCGCGCTGCATGCGTGGGAGACGCTGCTCGGCAGCTTCTGGATGGATAATGGGAGCGACCCCGTGTTCGCCGTGCCTGTGGATGACGATGTGGCCCGGCGGTTTCTCGACAGCATGATGGACGTGAACGCCAATGGCATGACGGCGGACAGCATTCCGCGCCTGACAGAGTACGTCAGCGCGGATGAGGTGTCCTCCACTGCGGATCTTGTGGTGCTGCACGGCGAGGCTCCGGATGAGGCGCTTTGGATGGAGATCTACGGCTGCACGGTCGGCGGCGAAACGGTGTCCGTCAGTACCGCTGACGCCATCGTCGGCGGCGACGAGTTCGCTGCGGCGCTGCTTGCCGCGCTGGAAAAACTCAGTGCGGACGAGACGGCACAGACGGTACTGCGGCTCTACGATGGAGACGGTGTGCGCTACGGTGGGGCCGACACGCAGGCTGTGGAATTTGCGCAGTATCTGCTCGGCAATACAGAGGGCGTTTACCAGCTCACGAGCGAGTAAAAGAGAAACGCGCGGCGACGCCGCGCGTTTCTTAGCCTCTGCACAGGCTCATATCATCATCTGTATCCCGTTGTCCTCAATGCCGATCTCGATTTTCGGCACACCGGGGGCGTATTCGCCGTCGAGCGTCCATGGAATGCTGCCGTCGCTCTCCGCCGTGACATGGCGGACATGGCGGAAGATGAGCGCGTTGCTCGTTTCGTATTCCTCGTAAACGATGGCGCGGATGGTGCGCTGGAGCTGCAGCGGTGTTTTCGGCACGGGCACGAGCATCAGCTCAAACTGCCCGTCGCACAGATCCACCGCGTTGGGTGAGAGCTTCATCAGTCCCGCGATGGAGGTCGAGTTGCATACCGCGCCGAAGAGGTACTCGCCCTCGAACACCTCGCCGTCGGCGGTAATCTTCATGGGATAGGGGCAGAGCGTTTCAAGGTCCTTCACGCCCTCGAGAAGATAGGCAAAGTGACCGAACATATTCTTGATGTCCTGCGGCACGGTGTAGGCCGTGCGCGTGAACGCGCCGAAGGACGCGACGTAAACGAAGTTCTTTTCATTGAACACGCCCACGTCCAGGTCGCGCGGCTGAAGGCGCATAGCGCTCTGCGCCGCGAGCGCGGGATCGGAGGAAATGGACAGGCTTGCCGCGAAGTCGTTCGTGCTGCCGCCAGGCAGGTAGCTCAGCGGCGGACGCTTCTCCCGCGGCAGGCGCATGATGCCGTTGACCGTCTCGTTGAGCGTGCCGTCTCCGCCGTGGCAGACGACGAGATCGAAATCTCCGCCGAAGCGCTCGGCCAGCTCGGTCGCGTCGCCGTGCCGCCGCGTCTCCGCCACGCGGACCAGATAGCCCGCCTTGGAGAATATCGAAACGGCGTCGAACAGCGGTGCGCGCGATTTCGTCTTGCCCGCGCGGGGATTGACGATGAACAGCAGCTTCTTTTCCACAGCATTCATCCTTTCTGCGAACGAAAAAAAGTTTGAAGATTCGGTTAATTTTAGTATAGCACAGAAATTGTGCTATTGCAATTCCGCAATAATCATAGTATGCTAAGCTTGATCTATTCTGAATATGGGCAGGCACTGTGCCGGCCGAGGGCAAAGGAGGAAACATGAAGCAGAAAACCTATCTTCACTGGGGCGTGACCATTACCGCCGCGGCCTGCGCCATTCTCGTGTTTTACGACACCTTCTTTCAGGACGGCGTGCTGTTTATTTTTATAGAAAAGCTCTTCGGCATCCTCAAGCCCGTGCTCTACGGTCTTGCGATGGCCTACCTGCTCACGCCCATCGTGGACTTTTTCGACCGTCTCCTCCGCGACAGGCTCGGCGTCAAGCGCGCCGGACTGATGCGCTGCCTGAGCATCCTTGTGACCTGGCTCCTTGCGCTGGGACTCGTGTATCTGCTCTTCAGCATCCTGATCCCCGAGCTGGTCGCGAGCGTATCGCTGCTCTTTTCCAATCTCGAGAGCTATTACCGCACCATCTACACCTGGGTCACGCAGCTTGTGGAGGACAATCCCTACATCTCCGAGCGCGTGCTCACGCTGGTTCGTGATTACTACAATGAGCTGGTCGACTGGGTGAAGAACACCGTCATTCCCGGCGCACAGGTCGCCATCGTCGCCGTGACCGGCGGCGTGCTGAGCGTGCTGGTCTTTGCCAAGGACCTGCTCGTGGGCATCGTCGTTTCCGTTTACATCCTCGCCCGCAAGGAGACCTTCGGCCTCCACACGCGCAAGCTGCTCTACTCGCTCGTCTCCGCGCCGCACTATGAGCGCGCGCTGCGCGCCACCCGCGAGGCCGACCGCATCTTCTCCGGCTTTGTGCGCGGCAAGCTGCTCGACTCGCTCATCATCGGCATTCTGTGCTTCATCGTCTGCTCGATTTTGAAGTTCCCCTACACGCCCATCATCGCGGTCTTTGTGGGCGTGACGAACATCATCCCCATCTTCGGCCCCTTCCTCGGCGCGATCCCCAGCGCGTTTTTGATCCTGCTCGTGAGCCCCCGCCAGTGCCTCTACTTTATCATTTTCATCATTGCCCTCCAGCAGTTCGACGGCAACATCCTCGGTCCCAAAATTTTGGGCGAGACCGTCGGCATTTCAAGCTTCTGGATCGTCGTCGCCATCCTTGTCGGCGGCGGCTTCGGCGGTGTGCTGGGTATGTTCCTCGGCGTGCCGGTGTTCGCCTGCATCCACTCCGCCGTGAGCTTCCTGTGTGAATCGTCCCTGCGCAAAAAGGGCGTGACGGACGACACGATCTTTGCGCCCCGTCGGGTTTTGACGGGCACGACCACAACACCAAAAGGAGAAAACCATGAATAAGCGCATCCTCACCCTGTTCCTTTCCCTGACCCTGCTGCTCTCCCTCGCCGCCTGCGGCGGGAACGCCGACACGACCGACGCGCGGCGCGACACGAACGAGATCGTCGTCGGCATCGCGCAGGACCTGGAAAACAGCCTTGACCCCTACACCTCCGTCACCGCCGCGAACCGCGAGGTGCTGTTCAACGTGTTTGAGGGCCTCGTCAAGCCCGACGCGGACGGCAACCTGAGCCCCGCCGTCGCCGAACGCTGGGAGATCTCCGACGATCAGCTCACTTATACGTTCCATCTCCGCCCCGGTGTGAAGTTCCACGACGGCAGCGAGGTCACGGCAATGGATGTCGCATGGTCGATCGACAAGGCCATGCAGTCCGGCAGCTGGAAGGCGCTGGACAATATCGACGCCGTGAATATCGGCGATACCTTCTCCGTTGTGCTCAAGGCTGCCGACAGCGATTTCCTCTCCTACATGACGCTGGCCATTACACCGGAGAACCACGCCGACGGCGCGGACCCGGTCGGTACCGGCCCGTTTAAGTACGTCTCCCGCGCCGCGCAGCAGAATCTTGTGCTGGAGCGCTTCGCCGATTACTGGGGCGAGGGCGCGAAGGTGGACAAGGTCACCTATCAGATTTATGAGAATGCCGAGGCGCTCGTCATGGCGCTCAAGAGCGGCGCGGTGGACATCTGCGCCCACCTGACCGCCACGCAGGCAAACCAGCTCACCGAGAGCTTTGACATTCTCGAGGGCACCATGAACCTCGTGCAGGCCGTGTATCTCAACCACGCCTACGAGCCGCTTGCGAACGAAACGGTGCGCAAGGCGCTGTGCTATGCGCTCGACCGCGAGCAGGTCTTTGACGTTGTGGCCGACGGTCACGGCACGGCGGTCGGCAGCAGCATGTATCCCAACTTCCGCAAGTATTTCCTGCCCGAGCTTGCCGACCTCTATCCGCATGACACAGAAAAGGCCAAGGCGATGCTCGCCGAGGCGGGCTATCCCGACGGCTTTGACCTCACCATCACCGTTCCCAGCAACTACCAGCCGCACATGGACACCGCGCAGGTCGTTGCCGAGCAGCTCCGCGCCATCGGCGTGAACGTGACCATCGACCCCGTCGAGTGGGCGAGCTGGCTGGAGAACGTCTATTCCGGCCGCCGGTACCAGGCCACCGTCGTCGGCGTAGACGCCAGCACCCTGACCGCCCGCGCCATGCTCGAGCGCTTTACCTCTACGGCGAGTAATAATTTCACGAATTATTCCAACGCAGAATACGATGAAGCCTTTGCCGCCGCCATCCGCGCCGCGACCGACGAGGAAGCGACCGCCCAATACCTCCGCTGCGAGGAAATTTTGGCCGAGACTGCCGCGAACGTTTACATTCAGGACCTCGCGGACCTCGTCGCCGTGCGCAAGGGTCTCAGCGGCTACCGCTTCTACCCGCTCTACGCCATCGACCTGAGCACCGTGGCCTACACCTGACGAAAATCCGAGGGCAGACGCCCTGACCGACAAAGCGAGGCGAACACCATGCGTTATACAGCGAAAAAAATCGCAACGATGCTGCTGACGATGGTGATCGTCTCGTTTTTGACCTTCGTTGCCTTCTCCCTCCTCTCCGGCGACGCGGCGACGCGCCTGCTCGGTACGGAGGCGACTCCCGAGCGGCTTGAGGCCCTGCGCATCGAGCTGGGGCTGAACGACCCGCTTCTCGTGCGCTACGGCCGCTGGCTGTGGGACGCGCTGCGCGGCGACCTCGGCACCTCGTACCGCTACGGACAGAGCGTGAGCTCGCTCATCGCGCAGCGGCTGGGGCCCACGCTGACGCTCACGGCGCTCGCGTTCGCGCTCATCGTGGCGGTCTCCATTCCGCTCGGCGTGCTGTCGGCCAAATACGCCGGCGGCTGGCTCGACCGCGCGCTGACCGTGATCAATCAGGTCGTGATGGCGGTGCCGCCGTTTTTCACCGGCATCCTCTTTACCTATCTCTTCGGCCTTGTGCTGCATCTGTTCATCGCGGGCGCGTTCCCTGCGGGCGGCGTGGGGCATTATATCGGTTATCTCTTCTTCCCCGCGCTCGCCGTCGCGCTGCCGCGTATCGCCATGACGGTCAAGCTCCTGCGCACGTCCATTCTGGACGAGGCACAGCGCGACTACGTCCGCACCTCCATGAGCCGCGGACGCTCGCGCAGCGGCATCCTCTACCGCCATGTGCTGAAAAACACGCTCGTGCCGGTCCTGACCTTCCTCGCCATGACGGTCGCCGACCTGCTCGCGGGCAGCGTCGTCATCGAGCAGGTGTTCGCCGTCCCCGGTCTCGGGCGGCTGCTGCTGACCTCCATCGAGGGGCGCGACGAGCCGGTCGCGCGCGCCATCGTTGTGCTGCTGGCCTTCGCCGTCATTCTCTGCAATCTCCTTGCCGATCTGCTCGCGCGGCGCATCGACCCGCGGCTCGGCAGCGGAGCGGGAGGTGCGGCATGAAAAAGAAAAATACCTTCCTGCGCGTGGGCCTCGTGCTCACGGCGCTGGTCGTCGGCTTCATTGTCCTCGGACTTTTCTGGACGCCCTACTCCCCCAACGCCATGGACTTTTCACGCCTGCTGCCGCCGTCCGCCGCGCACCCGATGGGCACGGACAAGTTCGGCCGCGACATTTTGAGCCGCGTCATGGTCGGCGCGGGCGATACGCTGCTCATTGCGCTCGGTACCGTCGCCATCGGCACCGTGGTAGGCACGCTCGTCGGCGCGCTGACCGGCTGGTACGGCGGCTGGGTGGACGAGGTGCTCATGCGTCTGAACGACGCGCTCGCCTCCTTTCCGAGCATTCTCATTCTGCTCGTGCTCGTGAGCCTGCTCGGCGGCGGGCGGGAGCACATGACGCTTGCGCTCGGCATCGTCTTTATCCCAAGCTACGCGCGTATCGTGCGCAGCGAGTTTGCCCGCGCGCGCACGCAGAACTACGTCCATTCGGCGGAACTGATGGGCGCATCCACCGCGCGCATCCTCTTTGTTCACATTCTGCCGAACATCTGGCACACGCTCGTCTCCGCCATCACCATCGGCTTCAACAATGCCGTGCTCGCCGAGGCGGCGATGAGCTACCTCTCCATCGGCGTTTCGCCCGACGAGGCGAGCCTTGGCTATATGCTCTCGGAGTCGCAGAGTATGCTCGACTCCGCGCCGTGGTACGCGCTCGGCACGGGCGCGGTCATTGTGCTGCTGATCCTCGGCGTGAGCCTGATCGGCGAGGGCCTGCAGCGCGGCGAGAACTGATTTTCAGAAAGGAGATGCCCCCATGGTCGAGATCCATGATCTGCACGTCCGCTTTCACGGCGCCTCGCGCGAGGCTGTGGCGGGCATCGACCTGACCATCCGCGACGGCGAGGTCGTCGGGCTCGTGGGCGAGAGCGGCAGCGGCAAGACCGTGACCGCCATGACGCTCTCGGGCCTCATCGAGCGCAAAAAGGTCACGCTCTCCGGCGAGGTGCGCTTCGACGGGCGCGATATCCTGCGCCTGCCCCGCGCGGAGCTGCGCGCCATCCAGGGCCGCGAGCTCGGCGTTGTTTTTCAGGAGCCGATGACCGCGATGGACCCGCTCATGCGCATCGGCCCGCAGGTCGAGGAGGCGCTGGCTGTCCACACGCAGCTGACGAAAGAGCAGCGCCGCGCGCGTGCGCTCGAGGCGCTGCGTGATGTGGACCTCCCCGCGCCGGAGGAAATTTACCGCAAGTATCCGCACGAGTGCTCGGGCGGTCAGCTCCAGCGCGTGATGATCGCCGCAGCCATCGTCACCGATCCGCATCTGCTGCTGCTCGACGAGCCGACCACCGCGCTCGACGTGACCGTGCAGGCGCAGATCCTCGCGCTTTTGCGCCGTTTGAATCGGGAGCGCGGCATCTCGATGCTGCTCATCTCGCACAATTTGCAGGTCGTGCGTCGCATCTGCTCGCGCGTTGCCGTGATGCAGCGCGGTCACATCGTTGAGGAGGGCGCGCCCGAGCAGCTTTTCACCGCGCCGCAGCACCCCTACACCGCCGAGCTCATCAACGCCATTCCGCGCCGCGTGCGCAGAGGTTAACGCCATGGACGACCTTGTTTTAGAAGTCAAAAGCCTTACAAGCTGGTACCGCGACACCGATGAGCATGGGCGGCGGCACGACCATACCGTGCTGCACGACGTGAGCTTCACGCTCCGCCGCGGTGAAATTTTGGGGCTGGTCGGCGAGAGCGGCACCGGCAAAACCACGCTGGTGAAGAATATCCTCGGTCTGGTCAAGACCCACACGGGCGAGATCATCCACTACACCAAGCGCCCGCAGATGATCTTTCAGGACCCCTACTCCTCGCTCAACCCCGCCTACACCGTCGGCTGGAGCTTAGAGGAGCCGCTGCGCATCTACGGCAAGTACGACGCCGCCGAGCGGCGCCGCCGCGTCGCAGAGATTGCGGAAAAGGTCGGTCTGCCCGCCGAATGCCTGACGCGCAGGCCGAACGAGCTTTCCGGCGGGCAGCGCCAGCGCGTTTCCATCGGGGTAGCGCTCATCCAAAAGCCGCGGCTCATCATTGCCGATGAACCGGTCAGCGCGCTCGACGTGACCATTCAGCGCCAGATTTTAGAGCTGATGCGCACGGTGCGCGACGAGCTTGGCATCTCGTTCCTCTTCATCTCGCACGACCTCAATGTGGTCTATCAGCTCTGCGACCGTGTGATGGTGATGAAGGACGGGCGCATCGTGGAGGAAAACACGGTGCAGGAGCTTTTCGACCACCCGCAGCACGCCTACACGCGCGAGCTGCTCTCCGCCGCCGACTGACGCCATGAAAGCCTTGTTTTCCCGTTACAAAAAACTGCATCTCTGGCTGCTTGCGAACCTCGCGCTTCTATCGGTCTTTCTGCTTGCGCGGCGCAGCCGAGGCGCTATGAACGCCCTGACGGAGGGCTTCACAAACCCGCTGCGCCGCATGCTCGGCAGGCTGTGCGAGTGCGTCCCCTTCTCCGTCGCGGAGGGGCTGTACGTCCTCGCGGCGCTGGGCTTTCTCGTCTTTCTCGTGCTGGGCGTGCGCGCCGTAGTGCGAAGCCGGCACAGAAGCGGCACAGTCTACGCGCTCGTGCTTGGGCTTGGGAACGCGGTTTTGACCGTCTATGTGCTCTTTTGCCTGCTCTGGGGCGCGAATTACTACGCTGACAGCTTCACCGACAAAAGCGGCATCGATGTCAGGCCGGTCGCCGTCGACGACCTCGAGCGCGTGACGCGGCAATTCGCCGCACTGGTGAACGAATACGCCGGAGACGTCCCCCGCGCCGCCGACGGCGCCTTTGCCGGCGACCGCGCGGAGATCCTCGCCTACGCGCCGAAGATCTACGAAAATCTGTATGAGGAATTTCCGTTCCTCGAAATGACCGACGTGCCGCCCAAGGCCATGCGCTTTTCCCGCGTGATGAGCGCGATGGGCTTCACCGGCTTCTACTTCCCGTTCACGGGCGAGTGCAACGTAAACGTCGATTTTCCCGCTGCAACGCTGCCCACCACCGTCGCGCATGAGCTTTCTCACCGCCGCGGCATCGCAAGCGAGCAGGAGTGCAATTTCCTCGCGGTGCTTGCGTCGCTGCGCTGCGACGACGCCGCCTACCGCTACGCGGGCGCGCTGTCGGGCTACATTTATCTTGCCAACGCGCTCTATTCCGCCGACGCGGAGCGCTGGCGCGCCGTGCGCGGAACGCTCGACGAGCGCGTGGTCGCCGACCTGCGCGCTTCCGGCACCTACTGGGCACAGTTTGAGGGGCCGGTGGACACAGTCTCCAACGCCGTCTACGACGGCTTTCTCAAGAGCTACGGCACCATCGGCGTCAAGAGCTACGGCGCCTGCGTCGACCTGCTGGTGGCGTATTTCAAGTGAAACAGAAGCGGCTTGCATTGCAAGCCGCTTCGCGCGTTTTCGTCTGCCGGCGCGAGTGCGCCGCCGCAAGCGTTTTGCGCGGCAAAACCTTGACGGAGGGCGAATTCACTTCGCCCAAGCATTTCAATTTCCGATCCGGGATTCCAAAAAAGAAGCGGCTTGCATTGCAAGCCGCTTCTTTTTTGGAGCAGGGTACGGGAATCGAACCCGCCTTCTCGGCTTGGGAAGCCGATGCACTACCGATGTACTAACCCTGCAAAGTGAGGCTATTATAGCAGACTTCCCCGCGCAATGCAAGGCTAAATTTGCCTGCCGGCACAGTTTTCCGTATATGCCCCCGGCGGGCGGCATAGGATGGGGCAAAGGACATAAAAAGGAGTGCATCCCATGAAACGAACGGTATTTTCTCTGCTGGCAGCCTTCGCCCTGTGCGTCAGCGCCGCGGCGGTGGGGCCGGCGGTGAGCTGTCCGAGCGCGCTGTTGATGGAAAAGCAGACCGGCACGGTGCTCTTCGCGCAGGATGAACACACGCCGCGCGAGCCGGCGAGCGTGACGAAGATCATGACGCTGCTGCTGGTGATGGAGGCCATCGACTCCGGCGCGCTCTCCTACGACGACGTGGTGACGGGCTCGGCGCACGCGGCTGGCATGGGCGGCAGCCAGATCTGGCTCAAGGAGAACGAACAGATGACGGTGCGCGACCTGCTCAAGGCTGTGTGCATCGTCTCGGGCAACGACGCGGCGGTGGCGCTCGCCGAGCATCTTGCCGGCAGCGAGGACGCCTTCGTGGAGCGCATGAACGCGCGGGCGCAGGAGCTCGGCATGAACGACACGCACTTTGTCAACTGCACGGGCCTGCCCGCCGAGAGGCATCTCACAAGCGCCTATGACATCGCGCTCATGTCGCGCGAGCTGATCCTCAGGCACCCCGACATCCGGCAATTCACGACCGTCTGGATGGATTCGCTGCGCGGCGGAGAGTCCATGCTCGTAAATACAAACAAGCTCATCCGCTTCTACGACGGCGCGACCGGCCTCAAGACCGGCTCGACCGGCTCGGCGGGCTATTGCCTGAGCGCGACGGCGGAGAAAAACGGCATGGAGCTCATCGCGGTCGTGCTCAAGGGCAAGACGAGCGACGAGCGCTTCTCCGACGCCAAGAGCCTGCTCAACTACGGCTTTTCGACCTGGTCGCTCGTGACCGTCACGCCCGACGAGGTGCTGCCGCCCGTACCGGTGACGCTCGGCGTGCGCGGCACGGTGCAACCGGTGCTCACGAGCGAGAACACCCTGCTGGTGGAAAAGACGCTGGCAAACGGCCTGACGAAGGAAGTCGCGCTGGCAGAAAGCGTCGCCGCGCCGGTATACGCGGGCGACACGCTCGGGCAGCTCACGGTGCGCGACGCGGCGGGGAACACGGTCGCCGAGCTGCCCATCCTCGCGGGCGAGGACGTGGGCCATGTGACCTTCGTGCAGATGCTGGGACGCTGTCTTGCGCGTGGCTTCTGCATGGGACCGCAGAGCTGAACCCCACCGAAAGCGGCAGAATTCGCGGAATGACCAAAAAAAGACACAAAAATTTTACATTTTCTCTTGACAAAACGCTGTGAGGGTGTATACTGTCCTTGTTTTTAATAAGTCTTGATAGAGGCGCGGCCAACATCAGTAGCTCTGCATGACCGGCAGGAACCGGAGAGCGAAAGGGGCGGCCGCCGAGGGGACACACGGATTCCTGTGCGTGCGTTCACCGGGCCGGGGGATAACATCCGTCGGACTGTCGCCGAAAGGCGGAGAGCTGTCATGATCGGAATACGACCGAAAGCGTATTTGCAAAGGGTGTTGTGTTTAAGTCATGATGGAAGCATCATGGCTTAAATTTTTTGTGCAGACGCACGAAAGGAGAATCCCTCATGTTTGTCAACACCTTCTGGTCCCTCGTTCCCCCGATCGTCGCCATCGGCCTTGCCCTGCTGACGAAGGAGACCTACTCCTCCCTCTTCATCGGCATCGTCGTCGGCGCCCTGCTCGCCACGGACTTCAGCCCCATCGGCGCGCTCGACACCATCATCAACGACGGTCTGACCGCCGCCATCGCCGATAACGCCGGCATCTTCCTCTTCCTCGTGATCCTCGGCGTGATGGTCGCGCTCGTCAACGCCACCGGCGGCTCCGCCGCGTTCGGCCGCTGGGCCGCGAGCCACATCCATTCCAAGGCCGGCGCGCTGCTCGCCACCTTCGCCCTCGGTGTGCTGATCTTCATCGACGACTACTTCAACTGCCTCACCGTCGGCTCCGTCATGACCCCCGTGACCGACAGCCAGCGCATCTCCCGTGTGAAGCTCGCCTACCTCATTGACGCCACCGCCGCGCCGATCTGCATGATCGCGCCGATCTCCTCGTGGGCGGCCGCCGTCTCTGGCGTCGCCGCGAAGCTCGACACCGGCGTGTCCGGCATTCAGCTTTTCATCGAGGCCATTCCCTATAACTTCTACTCTCTGCTCACCATCGTGTTTGTCATCACCATGGTCGTTCTCGGTGTGGACTACGGTCCCATGGCCGCCGCCGAGCTCAAGGCTGCCCAGACCGGCGACCTCGGCGCGCTGAGCGAGGAGCAGGAGGAGGGCTCCTCCCGCGCGAATATGTGGGATATGCTCATTCCCATCTTCCTGCTCATCATCTTCTGCGTCATCGGCCTCATCTATGTCGGCGGCTTCTGGGATCCTGAGACCAACGCGGGCGACTTCATCGCAGCCTTCGGTGATACCGATGCCTTTGTGGGCCTGCCCTGGGGCGCGTTGATCGCGCTGGTCCTGTCCATCATCTACCTCTGCGCGCGCCGTGTCATCACCTTCAAGGGCGCTATGGGCTGCATGACCAAGGGCTTCAACGCCATGGTCCCCGCCATTCTGATCCTCACCTTCGCCGTTTCCCTCAAGAGCATGACGGGTCTCCTCGGCGCCGCCGATTATGTGGAGGGTCTGATGAAGCAGGCGTCCGAAGGCCTCTTCATGCTGCTGCCCGCTATCATCTTCGTGGTCGCCTGCCTGCTGGCCTTCGCCACCGGCACGAGCTGGGGCACCTTCGGCATCCTCATCCCCATCGTGCTTCCTATCTTCAACGCGGCTCCCGACCTGCAGATCATGGGCATTTCCGCCTGCCTCGCCGGTGCGGTCTGCGGCGACCACTGCTCCCCCATCTCCGACACCACCATCATGGCGTCCGCCGGCGCAAACTGCAACCACATTGACCATGTCTCCACGCAGATCCCCTACGCCGTCACCGTGGCTGCCATCTGCTTTGTGAACTACATCCTCGCAGCGTTCATCCGCAACGTGGTCATCAGCCTCGCCATCGGCGTGGTCATGGTCATCGGCACGCTGCTGGTCATCCGCTCCGTGCAGAGCAGGAAGACCGCCTGAGTGCAAGGCTCTGCGCACTGCTTCCGCCGATAAAAACGCTCCGACCGATTTTCGGTCGGAGCGTTTTCTTATAGGCTTTGGTATTCGGTCCTCATTTTGTCCGAAGCTGCCAGAACGCTACGGCGCTCGCCGCCGCCACGTTGAGCGAATCCACGCCGTGCGCCATGGGGATCTTCACCGTGTAGTCGCACGCGGCAATGGTGCGCGGCGAAAGGCCGTCGCCCTCCGTACCGAGCACGATGGCCAGCCGCGGCTCGGCAGCGAGCCGCGCGTCGTCAATGCTTACGGAGTCGTCCGTCAGCGCCATCGCCGCGGTCCGGAAGCCGAGCGCGTGCAGACGCTCGACGCCCTTTTGCGGCCAGTCGGCGGCGTCCTCGCCGATGCGTGCCCACGGCACCTGAAAGACCGTGCCCATGCTCACGCGCACCGCGCGGCGGTAAAAGGGGTCGCAGCAGGTCGGCGTCACCAGCACCGCGTCGATACCGAGCGCCGCCGCCGAGCGGAAGATCGCCCCCACATTCGTGTGGTCCACGATGCCCTCGAGCACCGCCACGCGCCGCGCCCTCGCGCAGACCTCCTCCACGCTCGGGAGCCTTGGCCGGCGCATGGCGCACAGCACCCCGCGCGTGAGTTCAAAGCCCGTCAGCCGTGCGAGCGTTTCGCGCTCTGCGGTGTAGACGGGAATGCCGCCGCAGCGGGAGAGAATGGGCTGCGCGTCGCCCTCGATGTGCCGCCGCTCCATCAAAAGCGAGAGCGGCTCATAGCCCGCGTCGAGCGCGGTGGCGATGACCTTGGGGCTCTCGGCGATGAAAACGCCCTTGTCCGGCTCCAGACGGTTTCGCAGCTGCGCCTCGGTCAAGCGGGCATAGACGTCCAGCTCCGGCGCGGCCAGGTCGGTCACTTCGATGATGTGCGGCATAGTCTCGGCTCCTCTCCCCTCACCGGAACAAGCCGGCAAGAGCGGAAATTCTGCTCTCAGTATAGCAAACGCACCGGGGCTTGTCCATCGAAACTTCTCCCCTCGCCGCCGTTCGACGGAACATTCGCTATATTTTTTCGTTTCAGGTGTTGACACGGTGTCTGAAATATGGTATATTAATCGTTGCCGATATCCGCCGGTGTGGTGGAATAGGTAGACACAGGGGACTTAAAATCCCCCGGTAGTGATACTGTACCGGTTCGAGTCCGGTCACCGGCACCAGTATTTCCACAATTCCATATCGCGGGATAGAGCAGCTGGTAGCTCGTCGGGCTCATAACCCAAGTAGTTACCTCCATTCTCGGGGCAGCGCCGGGAACCGCGCAAAACTGAATATCGCGGAGTAGAGCAGCTGGTAGCTCGTCGGGCTCATAACCCGGAGGTCGCAGGTTCAAGTCCTGTCTCCGCAACCAGAAAACCCTGAAATCTCAACGGTTTCGGGGTTTTTTCTTTGCTCTAATGCAATTTGCATTTCTTTTTCCCGAAGAGCCTTGCCCCATTTTTTCATCAAATATTATCCCTCATACAAAATATCTCCTTTGTCGTTCTATTTTAATTCTTCAGCCCGCCCGCTATTAGCGTTTGCAGTAAAGTAGGCAGTGCGACGGGAATTGCATTTCCCTTCAAGCGTTATTTGCTGTTATTCTTTCCCGCTGCGAGAAATCCGGCAGCGGGATGCCGGCAAATTTCGCTCTTTTTTTCGCTCCGTTGAGCCGTGGCGCGTTGTTGAACTGCTCTCCATTCAGGTAGTCCGTCATGGAGGTGATCGCCTCCCGTTCGATGTCCTCGCTCTTGTGAAGATACTTCCTTGTCGTCTCAATGGACGAGTGTCCCAAGATCCCCTGAACAATGTTGAGCGGCGTCCGTTCCTCCACCAGCCGCGTTGCCAGTGTGTGCCGCAGAGCATGAGGATTAACCTTTTTGATCTCACATCGCTTTGATATGGCGTTGAGTCGGATCTCAAAGCTCTTGGGGTCAATGTGCGTCCCTGCTCTTGACGGAAACAACAGATTATCTGGATTGGGCCAGCTGGAGTGAGCAAGCGTGTAGAGATGTCGGATCAACAGCTCGCACAAGCCGTCCGAAATAGCGATCTCGCGGTTCGATGTCTTTGTTTTGGGCGTGCTTTGGACGATCAGGTGCGTTTTCTTCTTCGGGTCGTAATTCAAAATCCTGATGTTCGGATTATCCAACGACAGTGCCTCCGTTTTTACCCGAATCAGATTTTTGTTGATTCGCAGTGTCTGCCGTTCCAAGTCAAGGTCCGCAATCTCCAACGCAAGCAGCTCGCCCACACGGAAGCCAACGAACAGATCGGTCAAGATCGCTATGCGCTGCGTTTCCTTCATGACCTCCTCCATAAAGATCTGCATTTCAGAGGGGCTCAAAACACGCATCTCCTTTGCGACGACCTCCGGCCTTGTTGTGCTCAGTGTCGGGTTGCACGGGAGCTTGTACTTGCTTTGAGCGTATGTGAAAAAGTCCTTGAGGATCATGTGATGATTGCGAATCGTTTTGGGGGACAGTCCGCCGTTCCGCCCGTCCATACGCGCACCGTTGAGCTGTTTCTTTTGGTAATATTCCTGTATCACATCCGGACTGATCTGATACAGGAGCATTTCATCAAAGGCAGGAGCAAAGTGCGTGTGGTAGACGTCTAAATAGCTTGCGTAGGTCGATGGCTTTCTGGTCGGCGGGGACTTGTAAAGACGAAGCCAGTCCATAAAAGCATCCTTGAATTGCGCTTCCGACTCCATTGAATGCCCAAGGCGTTTTTGCATTTCTTCCTTTTGGGCATCCTCTCGTTTTGAAGCCTCCTCCAAAGCCTTCATGTGTTCCTGTTCCGCAAGCCACTCTTCCTTTCTCTGCTTGCAGATCGCCTTTGTTTTCCCCTTAAACGATTTCCTTTCCGGAGAGCCGTTTTCTTTCCTGCCGATCGTGATTTGATGTACCCATGTGCGATCGGGGAGCTGCCACCAGCTCCCTTCGCCATTTGCACGACGCTTATTTGCCATGGTAACCTCCAATTCTCATCTTTCATTATGATAATTGAAGATTTTGCCTCATTGTTTCGCAACGCCGGCGCTTTCGAGCCATGCGTAAAAGCCCTCTGCCGGTATCCGGTAATTCTTCCCAATTTTGATGACCGGAAATGCCTTGCTGTGAATTAAATTATAAGCAACATTTGTCCCGATTTTGAGAGTTCGCTGAATATCTCTCACGGTCAAAAAGTCGTATTTTGCTTCACACATAAAAAGCTCCTTTCTGCGTTGCATGCCAAGGTCTATTCATTTTTCGAGGTACATTGCTGACTCATAAAGCTATTTTACGACAACTCCCTGAGCTAATCAATATATCTCATCGCCCTTTGGCACAAATATTTTGAAATCCTTACGCCGGAAAAATAGCTGACGACAAAGAGGAGATGCTCCCGCGAACGGGAGCATCTCCTCTTTTGACGAGTATAATCATATCACATGACTATGCGACAGCGCAAGTACATCAACCGCGACATTTTTGCGACATTTTGAAAATATGAGCGTCTTACCCGTTGTAGCGTTCCGAGTAAGCGTACATTTCCGCAAGATTATCAACAGCATCCTTTCTGATCCGTTCGATGGTGCGAACAGTCAGGCCGTGTTGTTCTGCCGCTTTTTTCGTAGATACCCCTTCCATGTAAACCATGCGCACAACCTCTGCCTGGCGCTTTTCAAGAAGCGAGATGTAGTATAGGAGCTTCTTCTGCCTCCGTTCGAGAATAAAGAGTTCATCGGCGATCTCCTTGGCAGATTCAGCATTCAGTTGCTTGGCCTGCTCCTCATAGTTGAGGGCAATATAGAGTGTCTTGTTGGAAATATGTCCTTTGGAATGACCTACACCTTCTCCGCTTCCATAGTTCATGGCCTCGATTTGCTCCGTCACGCCAACCTCGGAGGGGTGCTCCAGATCATAGCGCAAAACGGCGATCTTCCGCTCACGGGCGCGGTAGCCTTCCAGCAATTCAGAAACATAGCTTTTCATATCAGCACTCATAATAGCCTCCTTTTCTCGTCTTGGTTTGGTTTGGGAATGAAGGATCATCGTGCTGATCGGAGGTGATCGACAGTGAGGGCAGAGCACTCCGCCCTCACTGGGAAAGTAAAGCGCCCCCACAGGAATAACCCACAGAGGCTCATGCAAGGAACTTATGTTATTAGCCGCGCAAGTAAGCTCCAAAAGCTCGCGCTTCGGAGCGGGTACAGGCCACATCCAGGGGAGGCTGTTTTCTTGCTTTTGAGAGTGCGGCGATATGTCGCATCCTGTAAGAATTTCATGCGCCTCCCAAAATGAGATAGCTCTACGGGGATATTGAGCTCATTATAGCAAGCTCCCCCCAAAAAGCAAACTGCCTCACAGTGCAGCTATGGAAAAACTCCAACTATACAGCCCCGCGCAGGTCTGATACACTAAGGCCGTATTTCAGGGCGAAGTAAGTTAGGGCGGAGTAAGTTAGGGAGGAACGGCGACAGAAAGGGGGTTATTGCGCCCTCCGTCAGACTCAAACGAACTGGAATTCAATAAAGGACAAGAATGAAACCGTAATTGCTCATAGGGGCGATTGCGGTCTTTTTTTGTCTCAAAATCGAAAGGAGCAAGCATTTTATGAGCGAACTCAACAGTACCAACGCATGGCCCTTCACCGAGATCCCTGCCGAGGAAGGACTGGACATTAACGCGATTTTCGGAGACAGCACAGATACAGCCAATCAGGGCAACCCCTTTGAGGTACAGGCGACTGCCGCAGCATCCGCACCGGCACCTGCGACGCAGGAAATGCCGGCGGCGCCCGCTGTGGAAGCATCCGCACCGATGCCAGCTGTTGCCCCGCCGAAGGAAGCTCCCGCTCCCGCACAGCCGGAGTCAAATACAGCCGCAGGAAACCCCATTGCTGCAGCTTTTGAGCAGAAAACGGTGGAGAATACCAAGAAGGGGCTTTTGGAAAAGCCGCCTGTCTTCTATCACAAGGGCGTGAAGGAGGACATTGAGGACGCCTCTATGACCTTTGAAGAGCTTCGTATCCGCAAATCTGAGGACTTCACCGATCTGGAGGAGGGCAAGCGCGTTTCCTGGAGCGTGGAATACTGCGGTATTCGCAAGGAGATTAAGGACCCCAAGGGTACCACGATCATTTCCATGAAGGAGACCATCGAGCGTTCCCGTGAATTTCTGGAAGCACTCAAAAAATCGAAAGAGAAGGACCCCTGCTGCTATGTTAAGCCCAAGGTGGAGATGAAGACCAAGGGCAACGCCGCCTACAAGGGCAGATTCGGCACCTTGGAGGAGGCGCGGGAGTCGGATAAGGTCATCTGCCTGATCCCCTCCCGCGACGGCAGGATCTACGAGCTTCGCAAAATGGAGCAGGGCGAGTTCATCGCCCCCAAAAACAATGTAGTGGATTTTTCGGAGATCAGGGCTGGGTTTATCCCAGCTCTGCCGAAGATCCCCGCACAGCTCATGGGCGAGATCATTGCGTTTTTCCGCTCCTTTATGACGGAGAGCGAGGAAAATGAAGCGATGGCACAGATCTATTGGGATAAGGCAGAAAAACGTTTTTTTGCCTATGTTCCCAAACAGAGCGTATGTAAAGAAGAGGTTGAGGCCAATCTTCACGACTGCCCGTACGATGATGAGGAGCGATATATCTGCTATGCAGATATTCACTCCCATAACAGCATGGACGCTTTTTTCTCCGGAAAGGATGATAGGGACGAGTGCTCCACGGGGCTCTACCTTGTCCTCGGAAGGCTCGATCATTTCTACCCAGAGATCAAGGCCCGCATCTTCTGCGGCGACAGTTTTGTTCCCATTGACCCCGATACGGTCGTCGAAGGGTTGGAGCGCCAGTTTCCGAGAGAGTGGCTGGAGCAGGTCAGCATCCGCAGGAAAGAGAGCGTAAGAGTGGAAAAGAAACGCGGCCTCATGGACCGTCTCGCGGAGGTGAAGTGGTGAAATTCCCGATGGATCGCCCGGTCAAGATCGTGATGCTGGGCGCGGGAGGGACCGGCGGCTATATCGCTCCGTACCTCTATCGCCTGCTGCACATGCTGGACCGCCCAACGCGCTTTTTGATCTGCGACGGAGATATCGTAGAGCTGAAGAACCTTGACCGGCAAAATTTTGTCCCGGCGGATCTCGGAGAAAACAAAGCCCGTATTCTGGCAGAACGCTATTCCACAGTCCTTGGTATGGAAACAGAATACGTCCCCAATTTCATCGAGACGCTCCCGGAGCTGATGGCGCTGATTGCGCCGAACTTGTGGGAGACCGACGGATTTCGGAATCGGTACGCTGCGGAAATGGTGATCCTGCTCGGCTGTGTGGACAACAACCGGACACGCCAGCTCTGCCACGAGGCTTTCTGTCGAAGCGATGACCTCGTCTATATCGACAGCGGCAACGGCAGCTACACCGGCCAGGTGGTCTGCGGCGTGCGCCGAAACGGGCATACCATGCGCAAGCCCATCGGCAGCGTTCACCCGGAAATGATGAAGATTACGGATAAGTTCCCGTCAGAGCTGAGCTGCGCCGAAGCAGCACAGGCGGACCCGCAGAGCATCGTCGCCAATGTTACGGCGGCCACCGCTGTCCTGACGATGGTCTATAACATCCTGACGCACGGAGAGAACATCGCACTTCAGACGGACTTTTCGACAAGGACGATTCGGATGCAGACGGTGCTCGAAAAGCAGCCAAGGAGGAAGGCAGCATGAAGAAGATCACAGTGGACGCGAAAGCGTTTACGGAGGCAATGAACAAGGTCAGCAGGGTGCTGAAAAAGAGTGCGCTCCCCATACTGGAGGAGATCGCCGTCAGCGTCAAGGCCGGATGCTGTACGCTGGCCGCAACAGACATGGACACATGGCTCGCAGCGGAGCTTCCGGCCTGCGGCGATGATCTATCCTTCGTTTTTCAGAGGACAAAGGATGTAATGAAAGCCTGCGCCCATTTCGAGGGGGAATTGGCACTTACCCTTGATACGGAGGACAAAAAGAATTGGAAGCTGGAACTGCACTGTGGGCAAAGGGCTGCGACATTCACCGCTGCCTCCCATGAAGATTATCCGGAGTGCAGGACCGTAGAGAATGATGCATCCCTGCGTGTAAACGCCGCAGAGCTTTTTCGCAGCGTCGAGCGTGTGCGCTATGCTGTGCAGAGAGCCGATCCGAGCACAAATCCGAAGGCCGCCTGTATTCAGTTCCGCGGTAACCGGATCTTCTCGCTGGATGGGCGCCGCATGGCTTGTGACACGCAGCCGGATACTGTCTTTCCCCTTCCGTGTCTGCTTTCGGGCGATGCGCTTGTACACCTGAAGGCATTTGGGGATTGTGAGGTCACGATGCAGGTCGATGAACGTGCCGTCTGCTTTTCGAGCGGCACGCTGAAATTGTATGCCCGCAGGTATGGCGCGGACACCTATGATCCCGATACCGCGATCCCCCAAAAGTATCAGGAAGTGATCACGGTGCGAACGGATGAGCTGATTCGTGAGCTTACCTATCTCAAAGAGTGCGCCGGCGTCTGTGCATATCCGTATGTACGCTTTGCGGGGGAAGAGCTTTCCATGAACGCGCCCTCCGGCCATTTGGCGACCCATGTCTCCATGTCCGGACGGGGCGATATGGTCGTCGGCTTTGATCTTCGCTATATGCTCGAGGCGCTAAAACAATTTCGGAAGGAACCGGAGGTGCGCCTCAAGCTCAGTGGCATCTACACCCCCATCGTGATCGAGGCGGAGGGTCGCAGCGATTTTGCGCTGGTACTGCCCGTCCGTCTGCGTGAGGAGAGGGCCGCCTGAGTACCAAAAGAAAAATGGGAGGCACACGCCGCCCATATAAGGAAAAGTCCAATGGTGCTAAGTCAATAGACTGAGGGAGAAAAA